>Ga0233415_10000070_pt1 | contig 46226 bp, 68 predicted proteins | sample Na_anoxic_12_MG_FD_188631 | JGI IMG/M metagenome (GOLD analysis project Ga0233415, IMG submission 188631) | Seawater microbial communities from Saanich Inlet, British Columbia, Canada - Na_anoxic_12_MG | ecosystem: Environmental > Aquatic > Marine > Inlet | place: Canada: British Columbia...
GAAATCGTCACCTGAATTTATATGCAATGAATTATGAAGGATATCAAAATCTTTCTATGTTATCTCAAAAATCTTGGACTCATGGTTTTTATTCAGATCCCAGAATCGATATTGAACTGCTTAGTAAGCATTGCAAAGGGTTGATGTGCGGAAGTGCCTGCCTAAGTTCTGTTATTAATTTTAATCTTTTAAATGATCAATATGATAAAGCAAAAAAAATATGTATTTTATTTAAAGAGATGTTTGATAATAATTTCTTTTTAGAAGTTATGTATCATGGTATTCCTGAAGAAAGAGTTATCATTCCTGATATTTTTAAATTAGGAAAAGAATTAGATATCCCTGTCGTTGCGACTAACGATTGTCACTATATTCATAAAAATCAAGCAAGATCTCAAGAAGTTCTTATGTTAATGAGTACTTCTCGTTGTATTAAAGACCCTAAAAGACTTCGTTTTGCATTTGATGAATTTTATTTAAAAAGTGCTCAAGAAATGGGTAAAATATTTGGAAGTAGACCAGAAAGTCTTACTAATTCTGTTATGATGGCGGAGAGAATTAATACTAATGACATTGAAAAGAATTTATTCGGAGGGATGAGACTTCCTAAATTTGAAATTCCTAAGGAATATAATGGAGATGCCTATGAGTATATGAAGAAATTATCTTGGGAAGGAATGAAAAAATTAGGATGGGACAAAAGCTCTAAGCATATGGAAGCTTTTAATAAAGAACTAGAAGATATCAAAGTTGCTCAAGATATTAATGGATATGACTTTTCTACTTATTTTTTAATCGTTAGAGATTATGTTAAGTACGCTGAGGATAATGATATTATGGTTGGAGCAGGTAGAGGCTCAGGATTTGCCTCTGTCATTTTAAGGTGTTTGGATATTACTTACGGGCCAGACCCTATAGAATTTGGGTTTATTTGGGAAAGATTTTTAGGATTCTCGTCCCGAAGGTTCTTTATTCCTTCAGATTTAGGATTATAATTTTTAAGGAGTATAATATGTTAGAAAAAGTAAAAGAGAAAGCAAAATTTAATAATAATTATAAAAATGCTAAAGGTTTATCTAAAAAAGAGATGGAAAAGTTATCTGCCTCTGAGATAGTTTGGTATATAGACTATCTTTCCAAAGATAATAGAACTCATGTATTATGGGAAGATTGTGCTCACTTTTTAGAATTTAAGATGAGAGAAATAAAGAGATTAGTTTCGTATTTAGAAAACAAAAAGCCAAGGGGTATCTAATGGAAGAGAGACTTGTAAGAGTTAATGAGAAAGAACTACAGTTATTGATGTTTGCATTAATGGAATTAAAAGATGGATTAAGGAATGATTTGATCTATGTTGAAGAGGATCTTAGAGAAGAAGTTGAAGATCAACAAGAAAGAACTGATGCTTTACTAGATAGGATTGTATGGATTATAGAGGATATTGACTAATGCCTGAATTAGAACAAATTAAAAAAGAAATAATAGAAGATATTAAAAAGAAGAATCAAGATATTCCTAATGATATAAAAAGGAAGATTAAAGATGAATTAGATATCTTAGGAGAAACTGAAGGCTTATTTAAGAAAAGTAATCTTGAAGAATTTTATAATACTTGGATCTCATGGAAGAATGAGAAAAAAGAATCAACAGATGTAAACAAGATAAATGGTTGGACACCTTACTATTTAGAGATAACCACTAAAAAACCTGAAAATGGATTTCTAGAAGCGAGACGATACTTCGCGAGAGTAGGTTTTCCCGATATTGATACAGACTTCGATGACGAATTTAGAGATAAAATATATGACTATATTATTGAAAAATACGGAAGAGAAAATGTTGGTAATATAGGAACTCATGGAAAATTAAAGTTTAAATCCTGTATAAGAAGAGTAGGAAAAGCTTTAGATATCGCTGATTCTTGGGGAGAAACCAAGGAAGATAAACAAGCTTATATAACCAATAATGAAGCTAGAGTTTCAGAAATAATTAATACGTTCCCTGAAGGACCTGTTATTAAGGTTAGAGACGAAGAGGGGGATATGAAAATTATAACAAATGTCGATGATGCTTTAATATATTGCGATGAGTTTAAAAAAGAAATATCCAAACATGAAGGGATGGCTAATTATATTAAGCAGATACAAGGTACTTTTGCCACTTTTAGTTCTCATGCCGCAGGAATTTGCGTTTCTGATATTCCAATTGGAATGATTGCTCCTCTAAGAAGGGCTAAAAAAGACTCTTATAGCACTCAATATCCTAATGAAGATTTAGAATCATTAGGACTAATTAAATTTGATATCTTAGCTATTGCTACACTGACGGTTATCAAAAAAACCTGTAAGCTTATTGCAGATAATTATGATATTGAGTTAGATTATAAAAATTTACCTATGGGAGATAAAAAAGCATTAGATATCTATAGAGAAGGTAATTTAGGTGGGGTCTTCCAGTGCGAACAATGGGGTATGCAACAGACTATGAAAGAGATTGGAGTTGACTCCTTTAGAGATGTCATGGCTGCTATCGCTCTATACCGTCCCGGTCCTATGGATAATATTCCTGAATATTGTGCGAGAAAAAAAGGTCGTCAAGAGATAGACTATTTTCATAAAACAATTGAGCCATTTGTCAAAGAGCATTTAGAGGAGACTTACGGCATTTTAATTTATCAAGAACAGCTAATGCGAATTTGCGAGACTTTAGCAGGCTTTAGTATTGCAGAGGGTTATGTTATGATTAAGGCTATTGGTAAAAAGATTCCTGAATTAATGGCTTCTTTTGAAAAACAGTTTATACAGGGATGTGTGGATAACAATGTCCCCCAAGGAGTTGCTCATCAATATTGGGATAAGTTTATTGTTCCTTTTGCTAATTATGGGTTCAATAAAGCTCATGCTGGAGCGTATGCCTATTTATCTTATCAATGTGCATACCTAAAGGCTAATTATCCCGAAGAGTTTATAATAACTTTATTAAATGTAGAGGCTGAAAGGTCTCATTATGAAAAGGCTGAAAAATTTGAAAAAGAATTTACAAAGAAAATGAAGATTAAGTTTTTGCCTAGGACTCTGAATGATTGTGGAGTAGAATATAAGATTGAAAATTCTAAAGATGTATCTAAAGGGATTAATCAAACAACTATAAGGCCATCTTTGTTATGCAAATCTGTAGGTCTTAAATCTTCCGAAAATATAGAGAAGAATTCTCCATATAGCGATTTAAGAGATTTGGCAGAAAGAACTAATTTTTCTTCGGTAACGACAGAAGTTATAGGAGGACTTATAGAGGCAGGATTCTTTAAGGGGAAAAGCGGCATAAAGAAAAAAGAAAGTATTATTTTTGACTTTAAGACTATAAGAGATGATTTGAAATTAGCCCAGAAAAAAGGAGTAGAATCTGTGGATATTTTTGGTTAATTAGTTGAAAAGTGGAAGTATTTGCATAGAATATAAGTATATTAAAAATTAAATATTATTAGAAAGGTGAGACTATGGAAGAGAAAAGAAGATCTATTATTAGAAAAAAGATTGGTAGAAAAATTCAGACAAAACAATATGAATCATTAGAAGTTTATGTCGATATTGAAGAAACAATTGAATGGGCTGATGGAAAAGAAAGAGCAAAGAAGACAAAAGCTGTTAATAAAGTATTAATTGATGACTATAAAGATACTTTGATACAGGTTCTAGAGGAATTGACGTTGGCCGCGAACAAGGCATCTATAAAGACGCAATCAGAAGTCCCAAGCCAAGACTTAATAAATAAGGTTAAAGATGAAGCGGATAGCATTTTTTAATAATAAAAGGCAAGGTTTATGAGCAAAGAAGATAAAAAAGATTTTATGGATATGTTCGACATTAAAGGCTCCAAAAATGATGGAGACCATAAGGACAGATCCGATGATGGCGATTTATATATTAATTTTGATGAAGCGTCTTCCGGTATTTCAGATATGATTAAAGAAGAAGGGTCTGATGAAGTCGTAGCAGAAGAAGAAAAATTATCTAAGGAGCAAGAAGTGGTCGAAGATAAAATAGTTAAAGCTGAAAAAGCTGAGAAAGAAGAGGCCAAAAAAGAAGATAATGAGTTGTTCGATTTTGATTCTTTAGATTCTATTCCTAAGCAGAAAAAAGCTAAAAAAGAAGTTAAGAAAGAAGTTAAGAAAGAAGTTAAGAAAGAAGTTAAGAAAGAAGTTAAGAAAGAAGTTAAGAAAGAAGAAACGTTTTCTGTTGAATTAGCTGAGACTGATGGACCTAATAATATAGAAGACTCTGATTATAAACCTAATTTAGTTAATTTGATCCCTGTTGATGATGAAATATCTGATATCAAAGAAGAGAAGATAGAAGAAGTTAAAGCTTCTGAGGAAGAAGTAGAAGATCTTAATAAAGATTTAAATAAAAAATCAGAAGCTATTAATGAAGTTGTTAAAAAAAAGAAGGGTCAATGGTCGTTAATTAGCCCTTCTGATATATTTGATGATTTTTATAGAAGTAAAGCAGAAGCTATTGATGATTTTTTAATAGGAGGTTTTTTAATTCCTTTTGACGAGTGGAAAAAAGAAATATCTGGATATAGCGTTAATTTAATAGAAAGTGTTTACGATCCTAGTTATATTATATCTATGATGGAAACTATAGAGAAGTATAAGGTCCGAATAGAAGAATTATTAATAATAAGTCTAGAACAATTTACGATTTTAGATAGGTTTATAGAATTATTAAGAGGCAAATTGGCACAAGCTCATTACGAGAAGCCCGCTATAAAGCAAGATGGGGTTTGCTGTGATCATATGGTAGATATAGAATTATATTACTGTAGGTTGAAGAGTTTCAATAAAACAGCGGATAGGATTTTAGATAATTTAAATTCAGGTTCAAACTGTTTAAGCCGTAAATTAACTGTTATAGGTAATGACAAGAACTTAGAAAGACATGAGATACCTGATAAAAAAAATGTTGAAAAAAAAGTAAAAAATGAAGATACGGCATTTGACGATCTGCCTATAGGGGCTAAAGTTAAAGTCGAGACAGAACCTAAATCTGCTAGAGAAGTAAGTTGGTAATCAAAATAGAGTTAATAAATAGTTTATTATTTTTTAGAATAAGGAGATTTGCATAATGGCAATCACAGATTGGAGTATTGGTAGTAATAAGTCAGACGGTAGTAGTGGTGGAAGCGTTGGAATGCCTTTCTTGTACTTAAAAGAAGGTAAGTATACAGTTAGGTTGCTGAAAAAACCTGTTGTAGTAGGTAAGTATTTTTATAGAGATAACAATAATAAGATGAGAATTGCTATTATTAGTGATAAAGATATCAATAGTTGTCCTATCCGACAAAAGTATCCTGAGAAGTTAAAGAATAAAGCTTCTTTGAGATATGCAGTTAAGGTTATAGATAGATCAGATAGTAAAGTCAAGATTATGGAATTTCCATATACAGTTTTTAAGGCTATTTGCGAGAATAGCAAGCATCACGAAATCGATCCTGGTTCTAAGGATGGGGCTGATTTTACTGTCTCCGTAAACCCTAATGCTAAGGGGACTGATAGATATACTGTTATGTTTGATAACTTAAATACTTTAACGAATGAAGAGATAAAGCTATACCAAGCTACAGAAGAAGTCCTTCTTGAAACTGTTTATAAAATAGATTCTCCTGAGGAAGTCGAAAAGAAATTGTTTGGAGATCCTGATGCCCAAACTCAGACTCAAGCTCCTGTAGCACAAAATACAGAAGCCCCAAGTACGGCAAGCGAGTCTTTCGGATCTAATGATGACGCTAAAGACGATGAAGTTCCATTTTAGCAAAATAGGAGGTTATAATGAGTAATTCACTTGATGATGCTATCAAAAATTTAAAAGGATTTGCTAGAAAAGGTGCGAGAGCCGGTAAGGATTTTATCCCTACCGGCCACTTCGAACTAGATTTTGCTATCCGATACGGGATGCTTCCTGCTAATCTAGACTTGGATAGAGTCGATAAGTATGACCCGTCTAAGCCTCTAGGTCTTCCTTTAGGGCGTTTAGTAGAAATCTTTGGCCCCGAAGGTGGGGGGAAGTCTTCTTTATGCTATAGAGTCGCTGGTTACGCTCAAAGAATGATTAATAAAGATACTAATGAAAATAACGTAGTAGCATGGATAGACACGGAGCATTCTTTTGAAGAAGAGTTAGCAGAGCTAAACGGATTAAATGTAGACGAATTGATTTATTCTGAAATGTACGACCCTGATGATCCTGACAAGAATTTTTATGCAGAAGATGTCATGAACCAACTTTGTATAATGTGTAAATCCGGAGTAAAAGTTATTATAGTAGATTCGGTTGCTAATTTGATTCCTAAGGAAAGATTCGAAAAGAGTGCAGAAAAAGCTACAATTGCTGATCTGGCTAGAGTTTTAAGCTCTAACCTAAAGACTGTTTCTCATTATGCTTCTAAACATAATGTTTTGATTGTTTTTATTAATCAAACAAGGGAAAAGCCAGGGGTTATGTTTGGAAATCCTGAAACCACTCCCGGTGGCAAGGCTTTAAAATTTAATGCTTCAGTTCGATTGAGAATAGCACAACAATCCAAAGCAGAGTCTATTATCTACGCAGATGATTCAGAATTAGATGGCGGAAAAAGAATTATTGGCAGATATAGTAATGTTTCTATTAAGAAGAATCGAGTAGGACCTCCTCTTCTAGATCCTGCTAATGGTAAATCTATATCAGTAAACACTCCTGTTTACTATCAGCCTTATTTTCCTGATATAGTAGAAAGAATGTTCGATATAGGAAGGCAATTTAAATTAATTTCAGTTAGAAAAAATGTTTTCAATTGGGATGGAGTTAAAGTAGAAGGTAAAGGTAATTTTATAAAGCATATTCAAGATAGTAATTTAACGAGTAAGTTGTTAAATGCATTGGAAGAAAAAGCTAAAGATAATAAAAGTATTTTACCTCCTGAAATTGTTAATTTCAAAGCATCTGAAATAATTGTCCAAGACGAAGAATATAAAGAAGAAACGGAAGAAGTTAATGCAGAAATTTCAAAAAAGGTTCGCAGAGGTAGACCGAAAAAGAATAGTTAGACTCGCTAAATCTAGCTTAAGAAGTTCAGAAGGAGCAAAAGCCTTAGAGTATCTAAAAGATGTCAGAGGACTATCTGATAAAGTTATAGATGATTTTAATATGGGTTATGTTCCTTCTGAAATTCCTCATCAGTTAAGAGGAAGGATAATCACTCCTATATACGACCCTTACGGTAAATTAGTAGCCATATCCACTAAAAGTCTCTTGATAAAGAAAGGGGATAAGGGACATTTTTGGCACGAAGATTATGATAAAAGATTTTATATTTATGGGTTGTCTAATGCTAAAAAGAATATAATATCTTGTCAAAAAGTGATATTAGTTGAAGGAGAGATGGGCGTTGCCTTTCTACATTCGAAAGGATTTGATATCGCAGTAGGAGTGTGTGGGAGTTCTTTCTCTATCTATCAAGCTTGTATGCTATCTAGGTATTGTACCGAAGTTTATTTAGCGTTTGATCCGGATCAGTCCGGAAGTAATGCCCTGAAGAGGACAATGGATATGTATCAGCAGTATAATTTCAATTCTTTTGGAATGAAATTTATTCCTACTAAATTCCCTAATTATACTAAGTCTGATGATTACTTGAAAGAGTATGGCAATGATGAGTTTAAAAAAATATTAATAATGTCGAAGAATAATTCTTATTAGAAAGGATACAAAATGAAAAAAAAGTATGATTGTCCAGAAGTTTTATCCTTATTGGGTGTCTTAGATACTCATTTGAGATATAAAAATAATTTAACAAGTGGAGATAGAAAATATCATAAATACCATCCGTCTGAGTTCGGAAAATGTTTGAGAGCCCAACAGTATAAACATTATGTTCAATTAGGCTTAATAGAAGTAGAGAAATCAGAACTTGATAGTAAATTATTGAGACTTTTTGGTAAAGGTCATAATATGCACGAAAGATGGGTTAATTACTTTGACGATATTGAAATCCTAAGAGGGAGATGGCAATGTTCAAATAATATATGTTTTGCTTTCGATAATAAAGGGAATTTAAATAATGATTCTAATATCATTAAAGGATTAGTTGATTCTAATAAATTAAATACTAGAATGTATGGCGATAAAGAACTCCAAGGATGTTTTAAGCCTAAAAAATGCGTTTGCGGATGTACAGATTTTATCTATCACGAAACTGCTGTTGTCTCTGAAGAAATGAATTTAAAGGGCAATGCGGATTTGGTTTTAGATCTTTCTAATTTTGACCCCAAGAAGTATGAAAAAATGAAGAATTTTAATACAACTTTTAATGTTGACAATTTGCCTAAAGGTGTAGTAGTTGCTGACATGAAGACTTGTAATGAATGGATTTTTAAAAATAAAATATTAAAAACAGGGCCTCACCCTGAATACGTTATCCAGTTGACTATATATGCTCATCTATTAGATTGCGATTACGGAATTTTAATGTACGAATGTAAGAATAATTCTGAAATGGCGTGGATAAAGATAGAACGCAATGATGAGATGTTTGAGACCCTTAAATGGCAAGCCAAGACTATGATCTCTATGGCAGAAGATGACAGAAAACAACTGCCTCCTCCTAGACCGGATAACAAAACATGCTATGAATGTAAAGGGTGCGATTTTAGATCTTTATGTTTGAAATCTGCAATTTGGAAAGACCCTGATTTAGATAAGAAGAAAAAATCTTTTTACAGGAATCTGCTATAAAGTGAATCAATAACAGATATACTTAAGGGAGTAATAAATATTAAAGAAGTTTAATTTTAAGGAGATTCGATATGAGTTTTGATACAAGAGAAATATATGAAATGTTTTCAACAGGAGAAGCTAAGCCTTTGGAAGATATTCTAGACATTGAACAGGCCGCTTTAGTTGTAAAAAATATGACAAATAAAATAGATTTTTATAAAAAACTAAAAAAGAAAAGAACTCAAATGTTGGATGAACAAATAGAAAATTTATCCGGTAAAGTTGATTTTATTAGAGAAGTTATGTTGGTAACTTTACAAGAAAGCGAAGAGAAGACCTTGACGTTCCCTGGGATATGTAAGGTTGGGGATAGAAAAGGGAAAGATAAGTTTATTATAACAGATGAAGATAAATTTAAAGATTTCTTAAAAGAAGAAGGAAAATTTGATGATTTAGTTAAGGTAACTACGGTAGAAAAAGTTATTAAGAAAGATGCTGATAAGTTCCTTAAGGATCTTGACAAGTCTGGTAAACTGCCCGATAGCATAGAAAAAGAAGAAGCTACTTCTGGCTTACAGCTTACTTTCGAAAAAGAAATTTCTAAAGATTTTCTTAACATAGAATTTGACGAACCTAAAGAAAATGTAAATATAGAAGACTTTGATGGTATTGTAGGCTTTTAATGAAAAGAAAAAATAGAAAAACTAATAAGATCAAACAAGGTATTAAAATGTTAGATCTTTTATACTCCGACATCCCCTCTACTAGGGGGTGTATGGAGAATATAGAAAGTTGCAAAGCATGGTGTTGTGAGATCCAATCTTGCCAATTGTTATATGTAGAATTTTTAAATGCATGGAAAGAAATGTGTGATAATTATTCTCTAGATGAAATATTGGCTTTAATAGAATCTAGCGTAAAAACTTATGTTGACAATAAACCTACAAAAGGTTGTGTCCTGTGGAATAAGGATGACAAATCGTGTAAAGGGCATAATAAAAGGTTTTTTAATTGTAGAATTTATGGAATAACTCCTCAAAAAGAATTTGACGAAAGATATGAGAAGATAAAAAAACAATATGAAGATAAGCCAGATGCTATATTTAGAACTCAATGCCCTCTAGTAAAAGCGGTTAACGAAAATAATGAAGAAATTGAAGTCACTCAAAAACAAATAGATGAATGGTGGATTAGATTGAATCAAATAGAAGAATACATAGGAGTTGATAAAAATATAATAAATGATGGTCTTGGTGGGAGCTATAGAACTTTTCACGATCATGTTTTACTGCAAATCATGCCAGATGAAATTATGATAGAATTAGAGAAAGTCAGATTAATGAAAGACTCTGAATCAAAAGAAACGGTAGTCAAGAATTTAATAAAACTATTAAAAGAAAATATCGAGAAAAATAAACAATGGAAAAAAAAGTCAGAGTAAAAATCTTAGAGACTGATTTTAATGAAGAATTAAATTTAGTCCAATGGAAGATTAAAATGCTAGAAGAAAAAACTGAACTTGTTTTAGCATGGAGAGGTACAGATTTAGGGCATGCTATTGGGGTTACTACTTTCATTCCTCCTGATCTTATGAGAAAATTTTGTAAGGATATAGAAGGAAAAGAAATTAATTTAGTTATGACTCCTGAAATGACTCAATACGAAGCTGAAAAGTTTTCTAAATTAAGTCAAAAGGAAATGCAAAACATAAGTAATGAAATGGAGAAAAGATATCCTTTTTATGAAGTAGAATATCTAGAGAAAAAAGGAAATGAAAAAAATGATTAATATTAGATTTTTTGGTAGTAATAGTTGTGTTGATTGTTTAGATGCGTTAAATTTAATTAGAGAGTCAGGTCTTAAACTCGAATATATTGACGCTTTGAATCCTAGTGATAAAATTCAAAAATTTTGTGACGTTCATGTGGTGGATACTCTACCTCATATTCAATTTTTATACGAAGATGATGAAATTATATTTGAGCATACAGGGGAAGTTGATAACTCTCTAAAAAATCTAATAACATATTTTAAAACAAAAAATGCGATATAAGCGAAGGGAAAATGATGCAATTAAATGAATTTCAAGAAGAAGCAGCAAACCACGTGGATGGGCCTTGCTTGATCACAGCTTGCCCTGGGGCGGGAAAGACTAGAGTTATCGTTGAAAGGACTGTTAGATTATTAAATAGCGGTATTAACCCTAAGAATATTCTTTGTATAACCTTTACGAATAAAGCCGCAAAAGAGATGAAAGAGAGAATATCAAAAGCAATAAATGATTCTTCTCCTAAATTATATATTGGCACTTTCCATTCTTTATGTGTAAAAATATTGAGAAAAATGGGCAAATACAATGGGTATAATCCGAATTTTATTATACTAGATGATAAAGATCAAAAAGACTTTATATCTCAAATAGCAAAAAACGAAGGAATAGACTTAGAGAAAAAACAAGTAAATTGGATTTCTAGTGTAGTAAATAGGTGTAGAGAAAATTTAGAAGATTCTTCTTATATGGAAGAACATTTAAATGATGATCAATATGAAGTAGCTACTAAATATCTAAAATTATTAAAAAAAGATAACATAATAGATTTTACCGGATTGATATATGAGACTATTATGTTATTAGAAAACAATCAAAATGTAAGAGAAGCTATCCAAGAGAATTTTAAATATTTGCAAATTGATGAAGTCCAAGACACTAACTATTCTCAGTTTTATTTGTTAAATCTATTTTCGGCTAAATGGAATAATATAACTATGGTTGGAGATCTTAATCAGAGTATTTATAAGTTTAGAGGAGCAAGATATCAGAATATTTTAGATTTCGTTGACAAACATGACGATTGTAAAGTAATTTCTTTGTCTTATAATTATAGATCTACTCCAGAGATTATTAAGCATTCTTATAATTTAATTAAAAATAATAAGAACAATATGATAGAATCTTTTGAAACTGAAAATCCTTCAGGAGATAGTGTTAAATGCTTAGAATGTTATGATCAATATCAAGAATCTAATACTATATCTAACAAAATTCAAGAATTAGTAGAGAATGAGGGATGGGATTATAATGATTTCGCTATTTTGTATAGAATGAACGCTATGTCAGAGCCAATTGAGCAATCGTTTACTAAATATGGAGTTCCTTATGAAGTAATAGGGAATAGGAGTTTCTATGATAGAAAAGAGATTAGAGATTGCTTAGCTATGCTGAAGTTTTTAGTTAACCCTATGGATAAAGTCTCTTTTTATAGATTATCTTCTATGATAAAAGGGATGGGCGGAGCAACGGTTAAGAAGATAGAGGAAATGGCATTAGAAAATGATTTAGATATATTAGAAGCTTCTAGGAAATTGAAATTTAGTTCTAATTCTACTAGAATAAAGAATAGTTGTCAAACTTTTTGTGACATATTTGATGAGGTTGATGCTGAAAGCGGAGACCCAGCTACATGCCTAAGCCAATTAGTTGAGAATCTTGATTATAGAAAATATTTAGAAAAGAAGTTTGATAATATTCAATCTCAGAATAAAAAAGATAATGTTAATCAATTTATAGATTCAGCAGGCAATGCATCTACCTCAGTAGATAGTATCGATAGTTATTTACAAAATATAGCATTAATGTCTGCTTCTGATAAAGAGACAAAAGAAGGAAAAGTATCTTTAATGACTTTACATGCCTCTAAGGGATTAGAGTTTCCTATTGTATTCTTAATAGGAGTTGAACAAGGAACTTTGCCTCATGGTAGAGCGGTAGAAGAAGATCCTGAAGAAGGAATTTGTGAAGAAAGACGATTGATGTACGTAGGGCTCACCAGAGCCGAAAAGAAGCTATTTTTAACTCATTGCAAAAAGAGAAAAAAATTCTCTAGAGGTGGAATGTATTATGCATCCTGTAAACCTAGTCAATTTTTATATGAGGCAGAACTTCTAGAGGAAGAAGACGAAGGATTTAATTGGTAAAATGGAAAAAAATATAGAAATAGAAAGAAAGTTTTTAGTTGATAACTTAGAGCGTTTAAAAGAAGATATAAAAAATAGTGGAGGATCGGTAGAATCTAGAATACTACAATATTATATTAGCGATGAAGTAAGACTGAGAGTTAGGTACTTTGAGGATGAAGATGGCTTTTACCAAGAAGAGTATTTTATAAATACGAAGTTAGGTAAAAGTTTTATGAGGAAAGAATATGAATATAAGATTCCCAAAGAAGAAGGTAAATTTTTCTTATTAGATCTTCAAAAGGCTGATAAAAATTATATAAGTAAAACAAGATATCTTTTTGAATATAGAAATAAAACTTATGAGTTAGATGTTTTTGAGGTGGAAAATAAAGGGTTAATTATATTAGAAATTGAACTTGATGATAAAAAAGACAATCGTTTTTTCTCTAGAATGCCAAGAGGAGTTGGAAGGGAAGTTACAAATGATGAAAGGTATTATAATTGTAATTTAGCAGTTAATCCTTATTCGGATTGGGGGGTAGGAGATTGTAAAGATTGTGAGTTTTACGGTAGCTTGTGTTGTAGAGATGAAGATAATACTTGCAATGATTTTGTAATAGGCGAATAATGAAAGGTGATAAACACAAACCTAAATCAACCTTTATGAGATGGGTTGATGCTTTTATGGATGGGTCTAAGACTCCAGATAAGCCTCACTATAGAGTTCCGTCTATGACAGATGGCAAGAAGTATACAAAGAGATGGAGAAGGAGACAAGAGAAAAAGGAGTTAGAGGATTCGGATGATTAATATCAATAACTATGAAGATTTCTTATTATCAGAAGAGTCTTATCTTGTTTTGAGCATGGGAAAACACTACGATGCGATGGTAACTAAGGAAATTCCTATATCTAAAATTTTTAATGTCAGTATAGATTTTCCGTCAAGACATGTCTATTATCAAGTTTTTGTTCAACTCCTACAAATGAAAAAAGAATTTATGCATTTTAAAGAAAAAGATATTTCTAATAATAATATTGAATTTATTCAATTAATGACAGAAAAGATAGATAATGTAAAATTTGAGATCGTAAGTGAAAATATAATTAGAAGAAATATTAATCAACATTCTATGCCTATTAAAAGTGGATTTATACATAGTGATCCGTCTAGAATGGGATATATAATTGATATTGAAATTGATATGGATAAAATCCATAAACAACCTTCTTATAGGAATAAATATAAGTATATAGATTTATTCAACCCTGATCCTTACGAAAAATATAAAAATCCAAATGAAATGTATGTAAATAATAAACCCAAAAAGACGAATAACAAATTTGAATTGCTGAATATTAAAAATGAATAGTTATACTAAATTATTAAATAAACATAAAGGGGAAAATGCTTTTATTCTAGGGGCAGGACCTTCTCTTTATTTTAATAAACTAAATCCTATTTTTGAAAATATTAAAAAATATGGAAAAACTATATCAGTGAATTCATCTATTTTAGCTAACCCTGAACCGGACTACTGGATAAGTTGTGATCATCTGTGTGTTCGATGGTCTTGGTTTTCTTTAGTAAAAAAAATGAAAGGTATTAAAATAGTCAGGGATAGTTGGATTAAATATAAAGAAGACACAAAAGGTTTTTATTTTTTCTCTCCTAGAAAAACCACGGAAGATCAAATAGATTTTAGAGACGAAGGGCTTTGTTATTGTAATAGTACCAATTCGGCTATCGATTTTGCCATAAAAAGTGGATTTAGTAACATTTTTATATTAGGATTAGATCATAAAAGAGTGAACGACAAAGACCATTTTTGGCAATTTTTTAGTAAGAAAAATCAACCGAATCAAATTAGACCTGCTCAGGGAAAATGGGATCAACAGAAATCTGTATTTCCGATTCATATACAATCTTATAAAGCCTTAAGAAGATTCGCAGAATATAAGAATTGTAAAGTGTATAATTGTAATATAGACTCGGAAGTAGAAGTTTTTGAAAAAATAGAATTTAAAAATATTCTAGAGATAATTAAACGATAATTATATTTAAGGAGATATTATGAACGATGACGCAAATAAATTTATTTTTGAGTTCGATCAGGCTTTTGAGTTAGTTTTAAGAACTTATCCATCTATGTTGAAATCTTATTATGATGCATTAATTGAAGTTGGGTTTGATGAGGAACGAGCTATGGTATTAACTAGAGATTATCAAAAAGTAATATTTGGGGCATATAGAATACCTAATGAAGATAATTGATTTAAAAGATAAATTTAGTAATAAATCTAAGAATTTAGGATTTTGCATTGGAGCGGGGCCTTCTTTGCATTTTCAGGACTTAGATCCTATTAAGAAATATTTAACTATTGCTACTAATTCAGGAATAGTTAAAGAAGACTGGTTTGATATGTTTTTAACTGATGATTGGTCGGTCAGGGATTGGCAATATTATCATGATGTAGCTGACCTTCCTTGTTATAAATTACTATATAAAGAGAAGATGAAAGATTATGCTTCTCATTTTAAACCAGAAGAAGTTATATTTTTTGATCATAAATGTTGGTACGATCCAGTTAAGAAGGAATGCCCTGAAGGTGGATTAGATTTGACATACGATGAGCCTCTTATAGGATCTAGAACTAGCTTAGCAACTTCCGTTCATGTTCTTTATATTTTAGGTATTAAAAATATTGTTTTATTAGGTGCTGATTGTTGTTATTCTAAAGATAGGAAAAGATACTTTTGGGAATATGAGGGAGAGAAAAGAGCTAAAAGAGTAGAAGGAAAACCTATTTCTTGGTTTCCTGATAAGGGGAAAAAAGATGGACATCCTATAGATTGGCATTCTTTTGAGTTCTTAAAATATTGGAGAGATTTAGCAGAAGCAATAAAAGATAAAGATATTAATATTATTAATTGTTCTGGTGGTCTTCTAGATTGTTTTCCTAAAATGACATTAGAAGAAGCATTAGAAGAATATGGAGATAAAGAATGATTAATGGAAAAAGAGTAGTATCTATTATACTAGCCAGAAAAGGTTCTAAAGGAATTCCAGGGAAGAACTACCGTAAGTTATTAAATGAACCTTTGTTTATGTGGTCTATGCTAGCTTCTTTAGATTCTAAATATGTAGATGATGTCGTTGTTTCTACAAATTGTGAAGAAGTACATAGAAGTCTGAAATGGTATACTAGATCCAAAACCACTTCGAAAGAAGTCCCTTTTTACATTAAAAGACCAGATGAAATTTCTGGAGATTTCGCAAAGAATGAAGATGCCCTAATTCATGCCTTAGATTTTCTTAAAGAAAGAAATGAAGAATATGATATCGTTTTAAATCCTCAAGTGACTTCTCCATGTCGTTTAGACGGATTAATAGATAAAAGTATTGAAGAGTACGATAAAGGAGGATATGATAGTCTTTTGACAGGCACGAAAGATACTCCTTTTCTATGGAGAAAAAAAGATGGAAAATGGATTTATAATATAGATAAAAATGATTGTTGCAATAGGAAAATGAGACAGGAGTTTTTAGAAGATGAGTTTAATTCAGATTTTATCTTCCACGATTGCGGTAATTTATATTTAACAGATAGAAAAGTTTTATTAGATACAGAATGTAGGATAGGAAATAATCCTTGTGTTTTTGAAGTTGATGGCATAAATTCTCTTCAGATAGATACCGAATTTGATTTTCAGATTATAGAGCAAATGATAAAAACAAGAGGTTTAAAAAGTTTAATATAGAATAAATAATATTTTTTAAATAGACCCCGTAAGGTCTAAAAGGAGTCGTTCCTATGTTAAAAAAAAGAATACCAGAAAAAGATTATCATATTTATGATGCCTTAGCAGTTCTAATGCAAATCACAGAGAAAAGACAGAGTGAATATAAACACGAAGAATATAATAGAGATTTTCTTTCTTGGAGTAAGGAGTTTTGTACTATTAAAGTAGGGGCTCCGAGATGTACAGGTCATACTGAATCTGTTCTTAGGCTTATTTTTGAAGATAGAATGAATATTGGATATATAACTGGATTAAAACATGACAATGCTAAACATTTTAAATCTTTATATAATGATAAAATTCAGAAACAAATAAATAGATATGGATATCATGAGTGGGAATATGTCCAGAAAAGAAAAATTGGAGAATTATCATTTTGTTTACCTGTAAATAGGATTAAAGATAAATTGATAGGTTCGGGTATTAAAAATAAAGTAGATGCTTTTGTGATTGATAATTCTTCTTTTTTGTCGAAAAATAATATAGAGACTATTTATCAAGTTGGTAGTTTATGGTCTAATCCTGTTTATAATTATAATGCAGGAAAGAATTTTTATTATATCTTTTTACAGTAAGGAGATTATTTATGGAACTTAGAAAGTGTAAAGTTATTTCTGAATTATGTTGCAATCATCAAGGTAATTTTGAAATGGCTAAAGAAATGATTAAGATGTCAAAGATCTGTGGAGCCGATTATGCTAAATTTCAGAAAAGGAATCCGGTAAAAGCAGTTCCTAAAGAAATACAAGATCAACCTCATCCTTGCCCTATGCATTCTTTTGGAGAAACATATTTAGAACATAGAGAGAATTTAGAATTCACTTTAGATCAACATAAATTACTAAAAGAATATTGTGAAGAAATAGGAATTGGTTATTCTAGTTCTGTTTGGGATGAAGATTCTGCAAGAGATATTATATCTTTAAATCCTGATTTTATAAAGGTTCCTTCAGCGATGAATGAAAATTATCCATTACTAGATATCCTTTTTAATGAGTATAAGGGAGATATACATCTTTCTTTAGGAATGATAGAGATGGATAGTTGCGTTAAATTATTTAAATATTTAAGAGATAAAAAGGATAGAGTTGTTATTTACCATACAACATCAGGATATCCTGTTAAATTTAATGAATTATTTTTATTAGAGATAGATGATTTGAAGAACATGTTTCCTAGAGTAGGATTTAGTGGTCATCATTTAGGAATCGCCATAGATATAGCTTCTTATGCATTAGGAGCAGAGTGGATAGAAAGACATTTCACTTTAGATAGAACTGCAAAAGGAACTGATAATAGTGCTAGCTTAGAACCTAGTGGCTTACAGAAGCTATGCAGAGATCTTGATGCTACTCATAAATCATTATCTTATAAAGATGAATTAACAGAAGATGAATTAAAAAATAAAAGCAAATTGAAAGTTGTTAAAGATATTGAAAAGTGAAATAATTTTTGTTAGAATTCTTTTATGGTTAATTTTAAAAATATAAAAGTAGTATTTTTTGACGTTGATGGAACAGTTACTGATGGTATCTATCAAATGTCTTCAGAGGGAGTTTGCACGAAATCTTTTTATTCTAAGGATTTTTATGGATTAGAGTCTCTATTGAAAAGTGATATAAGAGTTATTATAATTACTCAGTCAGATGGTAGAGTTATAAAACAACAAATTAATAGGATAATGGAAGTTAGAGCTATTTGGAAGAAGAAATATTGTGATTGCGATTTAGATCTTTTTACTCATATAGAAGATAAAGTAGAAAGAATAGAAAAATATATGGAATTCAAGGATATCTCTTGGGGAAATATAGCTTATGTCGGAGATGCAGAAAACGACCTAGAATCTATGAAGAAATGTGAATTTACCGCTTGCCCTAATGACGCTATAGAAGAAGTCCAAGAAGAGAGTAATTATATTTCTAATTATGATGGTGGAAAAGGGGCAGTTTATGATATTTGTAAATATATTTTAGAGAAAAGGAAAGAAAAATGATAAGAACATTAAATCCTAATAATGGTGAAGAAATGGTTCCTATAGTTAAAAATCATTGTTATGTTTTTGTAACTGATTATAGAGCTAAGTTCTTTTTAAAGGAAATAAAGGTAGCTCCTGCTCAACATACATGGGAGTGGATTTCTTTAGATTCTAACCATATAGTAGATTTATCTGGTATAGGCAATAGATATTGTTCATTCGATAATGCAATAAATAAAAAAGTTAATGATCCTTATTGCACTGTTTATGAATTTCCAACAGAGGAAGATATGATATCTTGTTGGAATAGTAATGATATAGAATATGTAGATAATATTAAAACAGTATATAAATCGGTAAAGGGAGAAGAATAATGAGCGAATATAATGTAGTAAAAAGTGTCTTTAAAAGTAAAAAGATTTTAGTTAAATCTTTGGAACAAATAGGTTATAAGCCTCAGGTACATAAAAAAGCTTCTAATCTATATGGTTATCAGAATGATAAAAGAGTCCAAAAAGCTCATATAATTATCCCTAGAGACCAAGTAGGGCCCGCTAGCAATGACGTAGGCTTTGAGAAGGTAAAGGATAAGTACATAATGCATATATCTGAATACGATCAAGGTGCAAACACTTTTAAAGATAAAGAATTGACTCAAATTTATAATGAAAAAGTTATTATGAATGAGGTTAATGAAAACGGAGAATACGTTATTAATAGTAGGACCGTTGAAAATGATGGAACTATTCGAATTAAGTTAAATAGAGTTTAAAGAAAGGTAAGATATGAGCAAGTTAAAAGGCAAGGCTAGGTCTAAAGCTAGAAAAAACAAAGGTAGGCAAAGTAAGTTATCAAGAGAATCTTATAAGAGAGGATTGCTGTCTTCTATTTTAAAGTATGACGCTCCTTTTTTAGCCGATGAATGCCAAACAGTCCCAGAGAATACGGATGTCTCTAAAGATATATCTGATATGAAGAAGGTTTTGGGGTGCACCGAAAATGGCGTTGGTCTTGCCGCTTCTCAAATTGGGATATGTAAAAAAATAATTGTTTTTAGGAAAGACTCTAATAGTTCTAAAATGACTGTTATGATAAATCCTGAAATAGTCTCTCATGGTATGGACAAAAAATACGGGATAGAAGGGTGTCTATCATACCCTAAAACTTTTGCTCCCGTAGAGAGATTTACTTCTATTGAAGTAGAATACTTTGATGAAAATTGGAAAAAATGCACTAAAGAATATGAAGAAGGAGAGATAGAAGGAGTAGTCGTACAACATGAGATAGAGCATCTTTTATTCGGACATTGCCAGATACATGATTGGTGGAAGAACCCAGAAGGTAAGCAACAAGAATTAAAAGATAAATTTGAGCCAAAATCATCTTCTAATACAGTAGTAGAGTCTGATGATCTCAAGAGCGAGAGAGCGGCGGAAGTGACTAAAGAAGCTTTGTCAGAAAATAATTTTGTAGTAGAGGATATAGAAGAGCTTGCAGAGTCTATTGATTCCGGTCAAGAAATAACTGTTGAGAAGGTAGAATCGAAAGATAAATAATGGGAATTAAATTATATGAGGCGGGAGAAAGGGGCACAACAAAATGTTTGTTGTGTCCCCATTTTTGTGATATAGGTCTTAATAAAAAAGGTTTATGCAAGAACAGGAAGAATATAGATAATAAAATTCAATATTTATATTTTGATAGAATTTTCGCTATGGCTGTCGAACCTATAGAGAAGAAACCTTTTAAAGGATTCTTAAAAGGTTCTAAAACTCTATCTATTGGAATAGGAAGAAATTGCAATCTAAAATGTAATTTTTGTGAGAATTTTGAAATTAGCCAAGAAGATGATTTTAAATTTTTAAGTATTTCTAAAGACGATATTATAAATACGGCCAAAGACCATGGGTGTGAATCTATTTGTGCTACTTATAACGAGCCTACAATATCTTATGAATTCTTAATCGGATTGGCTGAAAAATGCCATCAAAACGGCTTGAAATTTATATTAAAGACGAATGCATACATAAACAAAGAACCATGGATAAATATATGTAAGAATGTCGATGCTATTAATATAGACTATAAAGGGTCTAAAGAGTATTATAAGAGTGTATGTGGAGTTAAAGATTATATTGTTTTAAATAGGATAAAAGAAGCTCTAAATTCAGATTGCCATTTAGAGATAAGTATTCCAGTTTACAGAGAAGATGATAAAAGTTATTTAGAAGAATTTAAGGAAGAAATTCTATCTATTGATAATAGTATTTTGGTTCATCTCTTAAAAATTCATCCATCTTATAAGATTACAGATAAAAATGTTACTACTGATTCAGACGTACAAGAAGCAAAAGATATTTTAAATGATTAAAGATAATAAAATTATAGTTATTGGGAATGGTTCTTCTGTATTAAATAAGAAGATGGGAGAAACAATAGATTCTTTTGAAGATGTTGTAAGATTTAATGACTATAAGATGAAGGGGTTTCAAGATTTTATAGGGTCTAGGACTACCATTTGGGCTAGAAGCAACTCTAATAGAACTAAAAATCGCGATTGGAGTAATTTTAATAAAGTTATTGTTTGCAGTCCAGAGTGGAATTATAAGAATATTAAAAGGCTTTTAAAAGCAGGAAATACCGAGGGGATTCTGATTCCTCGTTATGACGCTTTGCAATTACAGAATGAGTTAGGATTACCAGGAAGAGTTAGGAAAAAAGGCAAATGGCTGAGAGGGTGGCCTTCTACTGGGCTATTATTATTAGATTATTTAATCAAGCATTATGATTGTGTTTATATTTATGGATTTGATTTTTTCAAACAAATAAATGGACACCCAAGACATTATTACAATAATAAAGAAAAAATGAAAGTGACTTATGTTCATGATTCAGAAAAAGAAAAAAAATGGGTCTATAAAAAAATAAAAGAAGGAAAAATAAAAGAATTATAGTTATTTTTTAACAAGAGGTTACTATGGTCAATAACTGGTCAGCAAAAATATCGGATTTGAATATACCTAATAGGATAGATGGTATCAGTGGATTTATTAGAGTTAGAAACGAAGAAGAATGGTTGTCTTTGGTCATTGACTCTCATTTAAAATTTTTAGATGAAATAATTATTGTCTATAATAGATGTACCGATGCAACTCCAGAAATAGCTAAAGATTACGAAAAAAGATATCCCAACAAAGTTAAAGCTATTCATTTCGAACCAGATGTTTACCCTCAAGGAAGCAAAGAGGCTATATCTTTATCTAATAGTAGCCCCCATAGTCTAGCTAATTATTATAATTACGCTTTATGTCAAACAACAAGAAAAATAGCTTTGAAAGTTGATGGAGATCAAATAGCTATTCCTTCAGCTTATAGCCGAATGATCTCTTTTGTTAAGAAATATAAAACCTTCCCTTATTATTATAAATTCAAAGGTATCAATCTTTATAAAAAAAATAATAAAATCATGGTTCAAGGGTTTAAGAATTTTACAGGCTCAGATAGAGGTTTTTTTGAGGTTAATGAAAAAACCGTTCCTTGGCATAGTATGGATAGGAAAAGAGGTTTGGAGATATTGAAATTCAGAGATGTTATAAGTAAAAATAGTAATCTTACAGGATTTTTCCATACGAAAGGTTTGAAGAGAGATAAAGGCGTTGGTAATTATGATTTAGATTCTAATCCGGCTTCTAGGTATCATGGTATTTTTTCTAAAGAATGGTTGCGATCTAAACCTATTAGTTGGGAAAAGTTTTCAAAAAGAAATCGCTTAACAGGAGTTCCTCATCCTAATACTTTAAATATAAGGTAAACTAATGTCTGTAATTATAATAGGAAATGGACCTTCTGTTCTTGATAAAGAGCTAGGGAAAAAAATAGATTCTTTTGATACTGTGGTTAGATTGAATAATTATACAACTAAAGGTTACGAGAAGTATATAGGATCTAAAACGGCTATTTGGGGTAGAAGTGATGCGAAAGACATTGTAAACAGAGATATTTCTAGTTTTCAAAAAGTTATAGTTTTTATTCCTCCTCAAAACTACACAAAAGAGAAAAGATTAAAAGGTATAAGAAATCTTTTATTTCAAGAAAATGTTGAATTATGCGACATAGAAATATCTATGAAATCTAAGAAATTATTGAAGTGTTCAAGAGGAGAATGGCCTTCTACGGGGATGTTAGCTGTTAATTATTTTATTTTAAATAGATATAAAGATATTTATATTCATGGATTTGATTGTTTTTCTGCTGATAAAAAACTAAGACATTATTATGATAATAAAATTTCTAGGATGAAGGGACATAATCCTAAGAAAGAGAAATTATTTTTAATGAAGATGAAAAACGAAGCTAAAATTATTAAGGTTTTATATGGGAAAATAAGATGAAGAGTAAAATTATTATAGTAGGTAGCGGTTCTTCTGTTCTTGATAAAGAATTAGGAAAAAAGATAGATTCTTTTGACATCGTAGTTAGATTAAATAATTACGAGATAAAAGGTTATGAAAAATACGTAGGATCTAAAACGACTATTTGGGGTAGAAATAATTCTAATAGAACAATAGATAGAGATTGTTCTATTTATTCCCAAGTTATTATAGCAAGTCCTCCAAAGGATTTCTCAGGTAAAAAAAACTATAGTAGTGCATTAGAACTTCATCGTAGTATCAAAAATTCTATTATGGTAAAAGAGGGGGTTAAAAATGATTTACAAAAGTTCTTAAAATTAAGTGGTGAAAGGAGGGGGCATAATTTATTAATAAACAAAAGAGTGAGAATAGGGAACAAAAAGGGATGGCCTTCTACTGGACTAATGATTGTAGCTCATTTTTTAGATATCCAAAATGAACCTTTAACCTTGTATGGATTTGATAATTTTAAAATGATAGATGGCGGACCTAGACATTATTATAATGATATTGAAGTTATGCCAACTTCAAAAATGCACCAAGGAGATAGAGAAAAATCATATATAGATGATATGATTAGGTCTAAACGGATAGTATTATTACAATAGTTTTAAAATACCTTTATTAATATACTTGTCAATTATTTGTTTTTCTGCTTTTTGTGGATGAGATCTTCCTATTTTTTTATTTTTATTATAATAGTGATTGCTTCTAAAATTGTCAAAGCCTATAATATAGATATCTTCGTTTAGAAAAAATGATAATGCCATCTCTATTGTTACTATTCCTGTACTTGGTTTCTTTTCTACATTTTCTATTTCTTTGCATTTTTTACATAAATTATTAAACAATTCCATTGATGGGTATTTTAATAATTGAGAATTATTTATTTTTCTAGTTAATGTTGTTTTGTGAAATTTATCACAAAGTTTTTTAGGTCTAGAGAACCATATTTCTTTTGCTTGTCTAATTGTACTATTATCTTGAGAGTTATTGAATGCTTTGCATCCAGCTCCTGAAGATATTGCAGATATTATATCTATTTTAGACCCTACGTATTCTTTGTAGCCATTAATTTTAAAAGAATTACATCTTATTACTAGATCGAAGGAGTCTATTATTTTGCCGTTTTTTTTATTAAAAACAGACTCTCCATTACCAACTATTATTATTTTCATTTTCTATCCTTATTTTAAAGGTTTTATTCCGATATAAATAGTATATCGACATAAACAGGAAATAATTTTAAATTGGATTTTTTATGAACATTTTTACACATATACCTAGAACCGGAGGAACATCCCTAAGGTTTCATCTAAAGAAAGAAATGAAAGGAAAACCTATTTTATTAGAGGCTCATCGTAAAATATTCTTGAATAAGAAGTATAATAAGAATTTATTTTTCCTACAAGGTCATATCCCTTTTGGGATCCATAATTGTCTTGGTAAAAAAAAGGAAGGATGTAGGTATTTTACTTTTTTGAGAGATCCTATAGATAGATGGAAGTCTTTTTTTTATCTTGATATTAAAAGAGGTAAAAAACCTTTAAAAAAGATACTATGGGATAAAAAATCCGGAGGAACAATCGATGGTTTTTTAGGATATAGTCTTAGGCGAGAAATACATTCTAATATAATGGTCAAGCAGCTATCTGGTATGGAGAAATATTCTAATATTAATGAGAAGAAGGGTTTATGGTCTTATACATGGGCTTCTAGGAAGAAAAAGTATACCCATGAAGAAATGATGGAAATGGTAGATAGAGCCGAGTATAATGTTTTAAATACATATTATTTTGTAGGGCTTATTTCTAATTATCAGAGAGATACTAATTTGTTTTGCAGTAAATTAGGGTTAAAAGGATTTGATATATCTACTTTATACAGAAGACCGTCTTCTAAAAATAAAGTTAATTTTTCCGAACCTAGAGTTGTCGATACGCTTGAAGAGATAAATAAATATGATATTATTTTGTACGATAGAGTAAAAGATAAGATAAACGAAAGGAATCAAAAGTTATGGGAAGAATTAAGTTAGAATTTACAACTACGGCTTGTTGCAGGCCAGAGATACTAAAAAGAACTTATGCAAGCTTTTCTAAGAATATTGAAGGTGTTGATTTCTCTTCTTCTACATTATATATAAATATCGACTCATTTAGCCACTTAGATCAATCTATTAATCAAGAACTTGTCGAAGAATGTTTATCAGTAGCTAGATCGTTTTTTGGAACAGTTATTTATAATGCCCCTGAAAAACCTAATTTTTCTAATGCTGTAAAGTGGTGCTGGTCTCAGGATTTTAAAAATGAGTTTTTTTTTCACTTAGAAGATGATTGGGAGTGTACTAAAAAAATCAATATTAACAAAATGTTTGATTTGTTTAAAAAGAAACCAAATATAGTTGCTGTTAATCTTAGAGCATATAGCAAGTTAACAAATAGGCTTTGTTTATCTCCTTCTTTATGGAGAAGAAGTTATGCTAAAAAGATGTCAGGCATATTAGTGGAAAATTATAACCCAGAGAAGCAAATTAGAGGGAAGAGAAATGGAGGTAAAAATTTGTTAGGAAAAGAGGTTGGTATTTTTAATTCTATTCATTTCCCAAACAAGATAATTATTAGAGACATAGGAAGGTCTTGGATGGTAAAAAATAAGTTGAAAAAGAAAAATAAAGGTGGTGGACGCTTTAAGAATTGGGAGGTGAAGAAGCCAAAATGAGACATATACTAAAGAGATGTAATAACGGTGGTAAAAAAAATTGGGGAGACGATATCTCTCCATCATTATTTAAATTTATGTCAGGAAATGATCCCGTTCTTGTCGGTAGAAAGTTTAAAAATCCCAAAAGAGAAACAATATATCTAACTATTGGGAGTATATTGGGATGGGCTTGTACCAACTCTATTGTATGGGGAACTGGGTACATAAGGAAAGGAGCTAGAGTAAAGGGCAATCCTAAAAAGATCTTTGCAGTTAGAGGGCCACTGACAAAACAACAATTGGAGAGTCAAGGAATAAAATGTCCAACTGTTTATGGGGATCCTGCTTTGCTTTATCCTTTGGTTCATGCTCCTGATGTTAAGAAGAAATATTTATTAGGTATTCTTCCTCATTATGTAGATAAATCAGATCCTATGTTAAAACCTTATAGGAATGTAGAAAATATCAAAATAATAGATATAGGGGGAGGGAATGATAAATTAGTAGAAGATATTTGTTCTTGTCGATATATTATTAGCAGTAGTCTTCATGGAGTTATCTGTGCCGATGCTTATGGGATCCCCTCTATGTGGTGGAAGTTATCCGATAAAGTTAGAGGAAAGGGTTTTAAGTTTCAAGATTATTTTGCTTCTGTTAATCGTTTGGGCAATACTAGAATTCATATTGAGAAAAATGCATCTTTAGAAAATATTATTTCTCAATTTAAAGAATACGAAATAGATATAGATTTAAATAAATTATATGAATCTTGCCCTTTTAAGAATAGGGAGTTGAAAAATGTAAATAGCATGATTTCAGGCATAAGAAAGAGGTATGAATAAAATGATATTATTACTTTACGGTTATACTTCTAGTACTCCAGGTCGGTATTTAGAAGATGAGTTGAAGAGGAAAAATATTGCTTATTATAGACATAGTGGCAGTAATAAAAGAATGATCGATAGGAAGAAAATAAAATCAATTATATTTATCGAGAGTCCATCTACTAAAGATTTTTCTCTAAAAGAATTTAAGGGATATGATGTTCCTAAAATATATTGGATGCATCACGGTCAGAATCATTTAAAAAAAAACAAACGAAGAATTCTAGATTTTAAGCCTGATTTGATTTTGATGTCACATTCTCTTCATTTAGCGAAACACCTATCTGCTCCAGTTAAGTTTTTTCCATTTGCTACCGATACTAATGTCTTTAAGAATGAAAAAAGTTGGAGTGATAGAAAATATGATTTGGCATTTGTTGGAAGATGCAAGAAGGGGTACGAGGACAGGAAGAAAATAATAGATACAGTAGCTAGGTATTGCAAGAATAATAATAAAACATTTATACTAAAGAAAAATTGTACTCCGTCTCAAATGTCGAATATTTATAAAGAAACGAAAATTGTTATAAATCCTATACACGATACTATTCCTAGTATAAATATGAGATTATGGGAAGCAATGGGATCGGGATGTCTTTGCCTATCTCAGACTAGCCAATTACAAGAAACAATTTTTCAGAATGAAAAGCATTATGTAACATTTAATAATAACCAAGATATATCAAAAAAAATGACAGATATTTTTAATAATTTAAAAAAATATGAAGAGATGTCTTTATATAGCTATAATAATGTATTAGATAAACATTTATATTCTCATAGGGTAGATACTGTATTAAAGTATATTGATGATATAAAAAATAAGGAATTTTTAAAATGAAAGTAACTCTATTATATCTCCCCCATCCATATTTAAAACAACCAGATGCTCAGGCTCCTATTGGTCTTTTGTATTTAGTAGCATCTATTGAGAAAAATCATCCAGATACAGAAGTTGAAGTCTGTAATTTTTCTCATTCGTTAACGCATGAAGCAATTGCGTCTTTGCCAGAGTCTGATGTCTACGGTATTTCGGTAACAAGTCTTGAGCTTTTACAAGCTAATAGATTTGCTCATTTAATCAAAGAAAGATTTCCTAATTCTAAGGTTCTTCTTGGGGGACCCGGTACATTTACTGATGAGTTTGTTGATTGGGTTGTCATAGATTCTATTTGTCAAGGAGAAGGGGAAATAACAATATCAGAAATGCTTGATGATATTTCTAACAATAAATTAAAGAAAGTCTATAAGGGGGTTTCAGTTGTTGATTTAGATAAAATACCTTTTCCTAATAGATCCTATTTAGGAGAATATCAGGGAGGAAATATTTTTGCATACAATAAAAATTATAAGGGATCTCAAAGTACGGTTATCCTATCTAGTAGAGGATGCCCTTTTAAGTGTTCATTTTGTGGAAGTCCCAAATTTACTAATAATACAAAAGGTTTGAGATTTAGAAGTCCTAAGAATCTAGTAGAAGAGATAAAACAAGTTATCAATAATCAAGGTATTTATCAATTTAGATTTTCTGATGATATGTTTACCGCGAATAGGAAAAGAGTATTAAAGATATGCGAACTTTTAAAAGAGTTGGATATCGTTTGGAGAATATCTTGTAGGGTTAAACCTTTTGATAGGGAAATGGCTCAGGCTCTTTTTGACGCGGGATGTAAAGAAGTTTCTTTTGGAATAGAGAGTTTCGATAATGATGTCTTGAATGTGTTAAAGAAACAAACTACTGCGGAGGATAACTATAGGGCCCTAAAGGTCTGTGAGGACGTTGGAATAACAAGTCGAGTTTTGTTTATGATAAGAACCCCAGGGCAGACACCTAAAACTATAGATAGAAATATCGAATGGTTAGAAAAAGTTCCTTTTGACATATTGGCATGTACTTCTTTTGTTCCTATTCCAGGATCCGATATATGGGATAATCCAGATAACTATAATATCGAAATACTTGATAGAAATTTAGATAATTATAATTTTTATTTTTTTGGGAAGAACGGAGAAAACAATCTTAAGGATATTATTAAAATTAAAGATAGAAGTTTGGAGGAATTCAATATGGAATCTCAAATATTTAGAGATTATTTAAAAAATACGGGGAAATTAAATGAGGGATGATATGTATAATAAATTTATTTTAAAATTAACTGATAGAGAGATAGAAAAAGAATTATCGGATATATTGGGTAAGACTATTAAAAAACCTTTAAAGTGGACGGGAAATATAACAAATAATCCTGGGGAATATTATAATGATGGAAAAATTAACGAAAAAGAACTAATCGGCTTGTATGACAAAGAGGATATGGAGGAAATGTTTATAACTTTATCATTTACTAGCTTAAGAAGTAGACCTAAGGATTTGTTTAATTTAATTAAGTCTCAAAAGAAGGGAAATAAGGTTTTAGAGTATGGACATGGAACTTCTACTCATGGGATCGCTTGTGCTCAAAAAGGTTGCGAAGTATGGGGGGTAGATGTTTCTACATACATGAAGGAGAAGTCTATCGAGAGGTATAACAGCAGAGGAGTATCAGCTAATTTAATAACAGATAAAACCCCTCTTCCTGATGGCTATTTTGATACGATTTTATGCACTGATGTATTCGAACATGTCCCAGATCCATTAGCTTTATTGAGAAAGTTGATGAAATGTCTAAAAAAAGGTGCTATGGTACATCTTAATGTTTCGTCTATGGTAAATTATAAAAAAGGTCATTTAGCTCAATCTATCCATTCTTGGAAGAATCCTTGCCAGAGAGTAATGAAGAAGAATTTTGTAAAGATTTCTAAGAATAATTATAGATACAAAGGAAATGAATGAAGAATAATGTATCGGCTATAATTTCTCATAAAAATAAATATATATATTCTTATATTCCTAAAGCGGCTTGCACTACGATAAGACGTTTATTGGCGAATAAAGAGGGAATCAAGTGGCATCCAAATTGGTCTGTAAAAAATGGAAAAATATTAAAAACCTCATTTAAGACAATTAAAAAAGCAGAAATTACAAAATACGAGGATTATAAATATTTTACTTTTGTGAGAAATCCATGGAGTAGATTAGTTTCTTGTTATTTCGATAAAGTCGTTTCCGTTAGGACTATGCCTGATTCTAAATTCGTTTTTAAAGGTATCTATAAAAGATTTAGAAAAAGGTATAAAGGAGTTAGATTCGACAGGATGAGTTTTATCGATTTCGCTAATTTTGTTGTTTCTCATAGAGAGGAAGAATCTGATGGTCATTTTAGATCTCAACATACCTTTTTAATTTTAGATAGATTAGATTTTATAGGGAAAGTTGAGAACCTTTTTATCGATTTTGACAAAATATTTGGAGATAATTCTTGTGATAAACAATATTCTGAATGGAGCACAAAACATAAACACTATACAGAATATTATAATAGAACTATTGAAGATCAGATAGGAGAACGATATAAGGAGGATATTAACATATTTAACTATACTTTTGGAGATAAAAAATGAAAATATTATACTTTTCAGATAAATATACATGGGATAATTGGGGGACTAAAAGATCTATATATGAAGAAGTAAAAAGGAGAGAAAATCATATTATATGGCAAGATAGAGGAAGTATTAAAAAAATTATTAATTTAATAAAAATTCACAAACCTAATCAAATTTGGTTGTCTCATTCTAACTTGACTATTTCTTCAGAAGTTAAAAAGAAAATAAGAATTCCTGTGGTAGGTTTTGGTTTTTCTGATCCTTATAACTTTAAGGTTGATAGGTTGAATTCTTATGATGTTTATATTACAAATCATTACGATACGTTTATAAAGTTCAAAAATAAAATGCCAGTTTTATATAACCCAACGGCATCTGATTTTAATTTCCATGCTAAGAGTGGAGTAGAAAAAGATATGGATATTTCTATTATAGGGACCGGAAGACATCGCATGTTTAAAAAGAGAAAATCAAGGTTAGATATTGTGAGTAGATTAAGGAAAGATGGATATAGTGTAGCCGCTTATGGGCAGGCATGGCCTAAACATAAGAACAATAAAGGCTTTATAAAAGGAAAATCTTTTTTAAATATTATTAATAGATCAAAGATAGGTATTGATATACAAGACGAAAACTCCCCTTTGGCTCATAGGATGATGGAATACTTATCTTGTGGAACTCTTTGTATAACTAGAAGACGAGAAGAAGTATCAAGAGTTTTTGACATAGGAAAGGAAATAGTTGTATATGATAATTATAAAGACTTAAAAGATAAAATAGAATATTATCTAAACAATGAAGAAGAAAGAAAAACAATAGAAAAGAATGCTATGAAGAGATGTAAAAGAGATCATAATATAACTAGTAGAGTAGATAATATAATTAATTTTGTTGATGGAATAAAATAGGAGAATCTTTTGCATTTCAATAGATACAAAATAAGACCTTCTTATAATAAAGGTTCGTCTGTTAAGATTTCCAAGAAAAGCAAGGGCAATTCTCCTAAACCTTCTAGACCTAGTAAGTATAAGTTAGTAGAAACAACTAAAAGAAGAAAATTTGTATCTTCTAAGAAGAGCGTTAGGGGGGATAGCAAGAATACTTTTAATAGAAGATCTTATCTACCTTTGGAAAAATGGAAGAATTTGCTTGAAGGAGAGACTGTTTTTATACTTGGGAATGGACCTTCTATTAAAGATCAACCATTACATTTATTAGATGATTATTTTACGATAGGTATTAATAGGATTTTCTACCTATATGATCCTACTATTTTGTTTTGGCAAGATTTGAATTTATGGAGAAGCGATAAGAAAAATATACTAAGCAGTAAGTCTATAAAAGTTTGTAGAGATCATTCTGATCCTCAACACAATTTTATAAATTTTAATTTAAAAATGAATCCATCTAAATTTAATTATACTCCTAATGTTCTTCATGGAAGAGGTAGTTCTTCTATGTTAGCATCTGAACTAGCAGTTTCTTTAGGATGTTCTTCTATAGTTTTTATTGGAGTAGATTGTCAATATGATGGGACAAAAACAGATTTTTATGGGATAAATAAAGACCATAGAAAACATACTTTAAAATTATGTAAGAATACTATGAAATGGGTATTTGAAAAGTGTCCAATTCCGATATATAATTGTGGAGATGTAACATATTGGCCTAAATTAAGACTTGAAGACGTATTGGATAGAATAAATCCTAATAAACATAATAGAGAACATTTTGATAACTTATTTAAAAAAGGAAAATAATGAAAGAAGAAAAAGGAATAGTAAAGTACCTCTTTTTAGATTTCGATGGTACGGTTCGCCACACAATTGCTGATCCTACTCCTAAGGATCCCAATGACAGAAGACCCCCATTTAAAGAAGAAGAAGTTGTATTGATTGAGGGGATTAAGGAAAAATTAAAAGAATGGGACGAAAAAGGTTGGCAAATTATTGGAGTTTCTAATCAATCTGGAGTTGAAAAAGGTATAGTTTCGATGGAGCAAACGGAGAAAGTTGCCGCTTACACTATGGAATTGTTAGATCTTTATTTTCCATTTTATTATGCTCCTTATAAAAGAGTAGGAACCGAAGAACAGCTTAGATTAAGAAAACCTGATACGGGAATGGCAGAAGAAGCAATTAACGATTGGGGCTATATGGACAGAGATAGTTCTTTTATGGTTGGAGACTATATTACCGATGAACAGTTCGCAGAAAACTTAGAAATAAATTATTTTGATATTAAAGATTTTTTAAATGAATGATAAAGATATTTTAAAGTTTGTTACGATAGGTAGCGTTGACGATGGGAAGTCTACATTAATAGGTAGATTACTATATGAGACGAATTGCGTATTTAAAGATCAGTATGAGGCTATAGAAAAGACATCTAAGAAGAAAGGGTTTGATGAGCCTGATTTAGCTTTAATTACAGATGGTTTAAAATCTGAAAGAGAACAAGGCATTACTATTGACGTTGCCTACCGTTATTTCGAAACAGATAAAAGAAAATTTATTGTTGCGGATTGTCCTGGGCATGTTCAATATACTAAAAATATGATAACAGGAGCATCTAATTCTGATGTTTCAGTTGTTCTCTTGGATGCTTCCAGAGGAATTACTGAACAATCAAAAAGACATGCTTTTATATCTTCTTTATTAGCATTAGACCATATGATAGTCGTTGTTAATAAAATGGATTTAGTAGATTACTCAGAAGAAGTCTATGAGAATATAAAAGAAGAATATAAAATGTTCTTATCTAATTTAGATATTAAAGATATTACTTTTATCCCTGCGTCTTCTCTAAAGGGATCTAATGTAGTTAATTCTGATGATAATTTAAAATGGTATAAAGGACAGACCGTTTTGGAATATCTAGAAAATGTCTATATTAAAGATTGTTATAATTCTATAGATTTTAGATTCCCAGTTCAAGCGGTTTTTAGACCTAATAGTAATTTTAGAGGATATGCAGGAAATATATATTCAGGTAAAATAAGAGTTAATGATGAAGTTCTCGTTATTCCTTCTATGAAAAAAAGCAAGATCGAATCTATTATTGATGGAGAAAAATGCGTCAAAGAGTCTTCTCAAGAAAATGTTGTTATAACTTTGGAAGATGAGATAGATATAAGTCGAGGAAGTCTTCTATGTAGGACAACAAATATTCCGTTTATAGATGACGAAATAAATGCTACTATGTGTTGGTTTGACAAAAAGCCCTTAGATTTAAATAAAAAATATATACTAAAACATACAACAAATGAGACAAAAGCAGTTATTTCAAATCTTAAATATATAATAGATGTCAATACTCTTCATAAGACTAACAAGAAGATAATGGAAGAAAATGATATCGGTATGGTTAGTATAAAGACTTTTAATAAGATATTTTTTGATCCTTATAAGATAAATAAATTAACAGGTAGTTTTATTATTATTGATGAAGAAAGTTATAGTACAGTTGCCGCAGGTTTTATAAAAAACAAAAATCAAGATAAAAATATAAGATGGGAAGAAAGTTATATTTCTAAAGAAGATAGAGTAAAAAGAAATGGACATAAAGGAAAAATATTATGGCTTACGGGTCTTTCTGGGTCTGGGAAAACAACAATATCTAGGGAAGTAGAAAAAAGGCTATTCAATACTAACCATCAAGTTATTACTTTAGATGGAGATAACTTTAGACATGGATTATGTAATGATTTGGATTTTTCCCCAGAAGGTAGAGATGAAAATATTAGAAGAATAGGAGAAGTCGCCAAGTTCTTGATCGATAATGGCCTTATAGTTATCTGTACTTTCATATCTCCTTATCAGCAACAAAGAGATTTTGTTAGATCACTTGTTGAGGAAGATGAATTTAATGAGATATTTATAAATTGTCCTATTGAAATTTGCGAAGAAAGAGATGTTAAGGGGTTATATAAGAAATTTAGAGATGGAGAAATATCTAACCTGACGGGATTAGGGTCTCCTTATGAGATTCCTGTTAATCCAGAATTAATATTAAATACAAATCAAGAGTCTATAGAAGACTGTGTTAAGAAAATAATAAAATTAATATGAAAAAATACTTAAAACAATTAGAATCAGAAGCTATATATATTATAAGGGAGGCTTATGCGTCTTTTAAGAATCCTGTTTTATTATATTCTATAGGCAAGGACTCAGGAGCAATGGTTAGGTTATGTCAAAAAGCTTTTTATCCTGGCAAGATACCTTTCCCCTTAATGCACATAGATACAGGTTTCAAGTTTAAAGAGATGTATCAGTTTAGAGATAAATTTATTGCTGATAATAACTTAGAATTGATTACTCATGTTAATGGCAAAGCTTTAGCAATGAAATGTAGTCCTTATGACTACGGAACTGACACTTGCTGTTATCATTTAAAAACTCAAGCATTGTTAGATGGAATATCTGATAATAATTTTGATGTTGCTTTTGGAGGAGCGAGGAGAGAAGAAGAAAAATCTAGAGCTAAAGAAAGAATTTTTTCTATTAGAGATAAAAATGGACAATGGGATCCTAAAAGTCAAAAACCTGAATTATGGAATTTATATAATACTTATATAAAGGATGGAGAAACTGTTAGAGTCTTTCCCTTGTCCAATTGGACAGAAATAGATATTTGGAATTATATAAAAGAAGAAAATATTCCTATGGTTTCTCTTTATTTCGCCAAAAAAAGGAAAATGGTTGAAAATGAAAATGGTATTTTAATGCCTGATGAGAAAGGAAAAGAAGTTATGTGTAGATATAGAAGCTTAGGTTGCACTCCTTGTACAGGGGCTATAGAATCCAATGCTGAGAATATTGATGATATAATAAAAGAACTAATAGATACAGATAGATCAGAAAGAGAAAATAGACTAATAGATCTATCAAGCGATTCTTCTATGGAAGATAAGAAAAAAGAGGGGTACTTCTAATGCAAGCAGTTGATTTAAAAGGAAAATTAAATAAATATTTACTAGATAAGTGTAGAAAAATAGATGATAATATCTTGAATGATATTTGTCAATATAAACAAAAGGATGCATGTCGATATATGTGCTTAATAGCCCAAGGATTTGTTTGTGCTAAAAAGACTCCTTTAAAATCTATTTTAGATGATAGAGTGGAAAAAGAACAGATGAATGCAAAAGGTGATAATTGTAAAGGTCTAGGGAAAAACATATAATATGGCTAATAAAAAGACTAAAAAAGTCGTTAAAAAAGATAAGATAGTCAAAACTATTAAGAATCAAAAAAGAACTATAGACGAGGCTCGTCTAATTATTAGCAGAGTCCAATTAGATAAAGAGGAAATGAAATTCTCAGTTTCGCTTGATGACGCTAGTGTTGCAGAAAATATAATAAAAGATGCAGAATTAGAATATGAAAGAATTAATTTAATAACGAAAGTCAATTTTATTCTTTTTCCAAATGAAGAAAATTATGATGAAGAAGAATTTGATATCAATGAGTTAGATATCTTATCAGATGAAATGTTAGAGCCTGGGCAATGCTTTCAATGAGCGAAACTAAAATTATAAATATCAGATTTCATGATAAGGGAAATAAAGATAGTTATCAATATATTGGTCGTCCTAGTAAATGGGGAAATCCATATTCTATAGGAAAGGACGGAGATAGAGCAGAGGTAATAGAGAAGTATAGAAAATATATCTTAAATAGCCCTGAGTTATTAAAAGCACTTCCAGAACTAAAGGGAAAGAGATTAGGTTGTTGGTGTTTCCCTTTACCATGCCACGGTGACGTTTTAGTTGAATTAGTAGAAGAATTAGATTAATTTTCCAGCAAGATAAAACTTAATTAGGGGAATAACTATGGGAACTAAATGGGTAAGATGTAAATCAAAAAAATATGGAGGGAATGAAAATAACCGGAAGATGGAAGATATATATAATACCCCTCCTTCGGAGAAGTTTTTCCCTAAGATTATTAAGAAAATAAGGAACATAATATGGTAACAGTTAAAGAACTACTCATGGCATTACCTAATAGAGAAAGATTCACTATATGGGAAATGCTTAATAAGGCCAGAGAAGATATAACTGCATACGATGATACTATTGATATTGACCTGATAAGGAATCAATATGACGCTATAATCAAAGAAGTTGAATCACATATGAAGTAGAAGATTAAAAATAAAGAAATTATTATGAATACAAAAGTTAAATGGCTAATCGAAGATTACGAACACGATAGTTCCTTGGAGCCTCTAATGGCTCAAATAAAGAAACAAGGTATGGAATTAGAGGTTGTTAAATATGAACCTTGGGAAAGTGGAACATTTAATCAGTTCGAAGATGAAGATTGTGTTGTTTTCTATGGAACCTTAAATCTTGGAAGACAACTGCAAAGAGAAAAAAAGTGGATTCCCGGAGTCTATTGTAATTTTAAAAATCTTTGTTGTAAAACTTATTATTCTTATTGGGGAAAATATCTTTTTAATCAAGATTATATCATGCTTCCTATGCTTGAAATAAAAAGAAGAAGAGAAGAAATTTTTGAGCAGTTTGGTATTGATGATACCATTTGGATTCGTCCGGATTCTGGGGCTAAGGCTTTTACGGGACAAACAGTGCCTTTAGAATTTTTAGATAAAGAATTTAAATTATTCGGAGATTATGCAGGGAAACCCATAGATGAAATTATAGCGATTATATCTTCTCCTAAAGTAATTAATAGAGAATGGAGAATGGTAGTTGTTGATAAAAAGGTTAGAGCTTATAGTCAATATAAAAAGGATGGTAAGTTAGATATAAGCGATAAATGGGACGATGATACTTATAATGCTTGGCATTATGCTTATAAGATTGCTCAAGAAGAATGGCAACCAGATATTGCTTATACGTTGGATATTTGTTTATCTAATGGAAAATATTCAATGTTAGAGGCTAATAGTTTTAGTTGTAGTGGTTTATATAAATGCGATCCGGATCCTATTGTTAATTCGGTATCAGAAGCGGCATTAAAAGAATGGAAAGAATATAATGGATAAATGGTTATTCCCATTAGCGGGTATGAAAGTTCTTGGAGAGACTTCTGATTCTATGTCTTTTGAGAACATTGACATAAGCAAGGAAGTAGAAATTCCCATAGGACAACACGTGGGAGCATTTGGCGTTAAACGTAAAATGCATGTTCATAACGGGGTAGATCTTTATTGTCCTCCTAGGACGCTTGTATTTGCAGTAGAAGGTGGAGTAGTTGTAGATATTAGACAATGGACAGGTAAAGCGGTAGGTTCTCCATGGTGGAAAGATACTTGGGCTGTACTTGTAGAAGGGGAGTCTGGGGTTGCAGCTTATGGAGAAATAGAATACGATTGGACTCGTTTTAAGATAGGATATAAGATAGCGGTGGGAGACCACATAGGATGGGTTAAAACTGTTTTAAAAAAAGATAAAGGAAGACCGATGACGATGCTTCATCTTCAGATGTATAAACAAGGTCATCTTTGTTCAGGCGGTTGGGATACTAATGATCCGAAACCAGATAATTTAATTGATCCGACTCCATTTTTGTTGGATGCAGATTTTATTGGAGAATTATAATGATTAAAAAGAATGAATATAGAGGTAAGCGAATAGATACAGGCGAATGGGTTTATGGATCACTTGTTTATATGAAAGAACATATTGTTAAAAAGTTTAAAGATGAAAAGATCGTTAAATCAATATGTAATATCTATTCACCTAATGGGTTAAATAAAATGACCGGATTGCAACAAGGTCAGAATGGAGAACCATTTAAGTCGAAACAAGATTTTGTCGTTTATGAGGTCAGTCCTAATTCAGTAGGTCAATGGATAGGTGAAAAAGATTTAGACGGTGTTAAAATATACGAGAATAGTATATTAATTGATAAAGATGGGAACGAGGGAGTTGTAATTTATACTCAGGCTGCTTTTTGGTGTAGAGAATTAGTCTCAAAACCAGTTGGCTCGCATGGCCCACAATTTGATAATTGGGATGAGCTTAAGATAATTGGTAACGCCACTGATGATCCCAAGTTAATGATAGAGTGCAATGGAAGAAGGTATTAAAAGATGGATAATAAATATAAAAAAATATTTAAAAAAGCTTTTAATAAAAATGCATCAGTAGAAGATATATTTTTATTAATATATAAAACAAAAGGATTAGTAATAGATAGTTGGGAAGAAATCGAAGACTTAGTAGAAGAAACATTCGGTGAAAGACCTGATTGGAATAAATTCAAAAAATTAGAAAGGAAATAAAAAATGTCAGTAGTTAATAAATTAGTTAAAGCAGAGGTGCTTAAACCTCCTAAGTTTTTAGAAAATTCAGTTCAGTATGAAACTATCATGGGCTCTATGGCTTATGGAGTATCTGATGATAATAGTGATATGGATATCTATGGATTTTGTATTCCTAAGAAAGATATGCTCTTTCCTCATTTAAAAGGAGAGATTTTTGGATTTGGAAGACAAACAAAAAGATTTGATCAATATCAGCAGCATCATTTAAAATATGAGAAACAAGAATATGATATTACTATTTATTCTATTGTTAAATATTTTCAATTAGCAATGGAAAATAATCCTAATATCATTGACTCTCTTTTTACTCCTTCGAATTGCGTTACTCATTCTACTAAGATTGGTAATATGGTTAGGGAGAATAAAGAATTATTCCTTCATAAAGGATCTTATTACCAGTTCAAAGGTTACGCATTTTCGCAAATGCATAAGATGAAAAGTAAGGAAAAACCTAAGGGAAAAAGACTTGAATCAGTTGAAAAGTATGGATATGATGTTAAATATGCTTATCATTTAGTTAGACTATTAGGAGAAGTTGAAGATATCCTAATGAATCATACGATTGATCTCCAAAATAATAAAGAGATGCTAAAAGCTATCAGAAGAGGTGAATGGACTCTTAATCAGGTAGAAGATTATTTTAATACTAAAGAAAAAGACTTAGAAACTCTTTATGTAAAAAGTACTTTAAGAAACAAACCTGACGAAGATGCATTAAAAGATCTATTAATGAATTGTTTAGAAGAATATTTTGGAAATCTTGATAATGTTATTGTTGAGCCAGATAGATATAAGAGAACATTAGAAAGAATTCAAGATGAAATTCAAAAAGTTCTATGATACAGAAAGGTAAAATTATGAAAGCAAAAGATATATTAAAGAAATGTTCGGCATTAGTCCTTTGTAAAGATGAGTTGTTCTTTCAAACTATGGATGGGAAGACGTTAACGACATGGTATCCTGTTGGAAAAGAAGCTGCCTCTGTTTGTTCTATACATTTTGACATCCCTTTAAGCTATGAAGGGGATGAGGTTCTCGATAATGAAGTAATAATAAACGAATCTCTTACTCGCTAATATGATACAGAAAGGTAAGATTAATTTAATTGTAGATGGTCAATGGGGGTCTACGGGCAAAGGAAAGCTATATGGGTATCTTTATAATGCATATAAGGATATTGATATAGCTGTTTGTGATTTTATGCCGAATGCAGGACATACTTATGTAGACGATGAAGGTCATAAGTTTATATCAAAGATAATTCCTATTGGAGCTTTATTCCCTCATGTTAAAATGATCTGCATAGGACCACATTCTGTCTTTAATAAAAATGAATTAATAAAAGAATATGAAACTGCTTTGAATTGGAGGAATTGTGATCTAAGGTTAATGATTCATCCTATGGCTACTGTTATAGATAATGCTGACATAAAAGATGAAAAGAATAATCTTAATCATATATCAAGTACTATGCAAGGAGGGTGTTCTTCTGTAATCAAAAAAATGATGAGAGACCCTAGAAAGTGCTATTTGGCTAAAGATTGTAAAGAGTTAAAAAAATATCTTGTAAATACTCAAAGAGAAGTTCAATATAGAATTTATGAAGGAAGTACTGTCTTGTGCGAAACTGCTCAAGGTTTTGACTTAGGATTGAATCATGGATTTTACCCATACGTTACTAGTAGAGATTGTCAGATAGGAAGAATTCTAGATAACGCAGGAGGACATCCTAAAACCATGGGGTCGATTATAGCTTCTCTCAGGACTTATCCAATTCGAGTTGGAAATACTAAAAATGGATATAGCGGTCCGTATTATACCGATCAGAAAGAGTTATCTTGGAAAGATATAAGTAACAATATAGGGTATGACGTAATAGAGAGAACTACAGTTACCAAGAGGGTTAGAAGGGTTTTTACTTGGAGTAATATACAGATAAGTAAATTTATGAGTTATTGTATGCCTGATTATGCTTTTTTAAATTTTGTTAATTATTATCCTGAAGATATTCGAGAAAAAAAAATTAATGGCATTAAGGGGCTCTTGAAGGCTTATGATTGTAAATTATCATTATTAGGGACTGGTCCTAAAAATGAGGATATGATAAAAATATAAAATTTTATTGAAAAGTGAAAAAAGAAATGATATATTATTGTTTTAGAAGTTTAGATAATATTGTTTAGTTGGAGATTAGTTATGAAGATTACAAAAAGAAGTGTCAATACGAAGCGACATAATGTTGCGTTCAAGATTGGTGGAACTTGGAGAACTCGTAGAGAAGCTGTCAGTCTTGCTCGTAGTGGTAAGGTTGACGGGGCTCACGTTTGTCAAGGACCAACTTGTTCATACATTCGTATGTCTAGAGGATACACTCCCATTGATGAAATGGAAGCTGTTTCTCATCATACTCTTAGAAGTACAAGAGTATAAAATATTTTGTTGTAAAGTGAAATATTTAAAATTAAAGTAGCTTGAAGTTAATTTGAGCTACTTTTTTTATTTAAAAAGGAAAAAAATGTCAAAATACTTAGTAATATTAGAATCCCCAGGAAAGATTAAAAAAGTTAAAAATTACTTGGGAAAAGATTATGATGTAGTTGCCTCCATGGGGCATATAGCTGATTTACCTTCAAAAGGATTAAATGTAGATATTAAGAACGATTTTGAGCCTACTTATAAAGTTAATCCTGATAAAAAAGATGTTGTTAAAGATATAAAGACAAGAGCTAAAAAAGCTAAAATTGTTTATTTAATGATGGATAAAGATCGTGAAGGATCGGGAATTGCTTACCACATTAAGAATCAATTACCTAAAAATACAATAGTAAAAAGAGCTATTACAGGATCCATAACAAAAGAAGCTATTTTGGAAGCTATAGAAAATGCTGGTGAGATTAATATGGCTATGGTAAACGCCTACGAAGCTCGTAGAATCCTTGATAGGATTTGTGGGTATAAATGCTCTTTTATTACAAAGCAAGCCACAGGTGGACGCTCAGCAGGTCGTGTGCAAAGTTCTGCCTTAAGGATATTAGCCGAAAGAGAAAAAGAGATAAAAAGTTTTATTCCTCAAGAATACTGGCCTATCGAAGCCGATTTAGAAACAAATAATAAAGATGTCATAACTGCTCAAATCAAAAAACCTAAACCTTTAGAAATTAAAAATGAAAAACAAGCAAAAGAAATATGCGATTTTATAGAAGATAATGATATAAAAGTTTCTAAATTTGAAACTAAAGATGTTTCTTTAAATTGTTATGCACCTTTTACTACATCGAGTCTTTATCAATCAGCTTCTGGAGTTCTAGGATGGGGGGCTAACAAAACAGCATCCGTAGCTCAAAACTTATATCAAGAAGGACTAATTACTTATATAAGAACGGATTCCACATATATTGTTCCTGATTTTATATCTGAAATAAGAAGTACTATTTCGTCTAAATATGGGTCTTCTTACTGCCCTAATAAGTCTAATTTTTATGCTAATAAGAAGAATGCTCAAGAGGCCCATGAAGCTATTAGAGTCACAGATCTTTCTAATGAATTAGGTCCTACTGGAGATGAAGGGAAATTATATAAAGTTATATGGAAGAGAACCGTAGCTTCTCAAATGGCTAAAGCTCTTCAAATTAGAAATAGTGCAGAATTTAAATGCGGAAAATATTTATTATCTGCTACCGGAAGTAAGCTAAAATTTGATGGATGGAAAAAATGTTGGAATTATGGAAAAAATGAAGATAACGAATTGTCTGTCTTAAAAGTTGGAGAAAAAGTTAAATTATTAAAACTCAAAAAAGAACAAAAGTTCACTCAACCTCCATCAAGATATAATGACGCTTCTATTATTAAAAAATTAGAGACAACTGGAATTGGAAGACCCTCAACTTATAAAACTATTATTAAGACTTTATTAGATAGAGAATATATAGAGAGACAAAAAAAGGCATTTCATGTTACTGATATTGGCATAAAAGTTGTTGACTTTTTAGTAGAATCAGATTTTTGTTTCGTTGATTTGAAATTTACAAGTAATTTAGAAAGTCAATTAGATGATATTGCTAATGATAGTCTAGACAAAGTAGAAGCGTTATCAAAATTTTGGAAAAGGTTGAAAGGTGACATAGAAAATGCAAAAATTATCAAAGATGAAAAGGAAAAGTCTGATTACGATTGCCCTAAATGTAAAGATGGAAGTAAGTTAGTTTTGAAACATTCTAAATGGGGAGCATTTCTGACCTGCGAGAACAGAACTAATAAAGAAATAAAATGTGAGTATAAAGCCGATGTTGGGAAGAACGGAGAACCAGTAGAGAAACAGAAAAAAGAAGTTAATTATTCTGATGAATTCAAATGCCCAAATTGTGGAGAGTTTTTAGTTATTAGAACTAATAAGAAAAATGGTGGCTTATATCTTGGGTGTAAATCGTGGAAGCAAAAGTTGTGTCAAGGGTTTTATAACGCTGAAACAGGGGAATTAATTAAGCCTAAGAAGAAAAAAGCATGGGGAAAAAAGAAGTATAAAAAGAAGAAAAAAAAGGATTAAAAAATGATAAATTTTAATGAAGAAGAAATAGAAATTATTAGTAATGCTCTAGATTGTTTCAAATTCAAATCTAGAGAAGATTCAAGAGCTTCTTTCTTCGATCCAAAAGAAGCAAAATTAATTGAAGAGCGGATAGCTAAAATAGATGTCTTGATAGATAGAATAGTTTATGAGGATTAAAAATGAAGATGATATATGTTAGCGGAGAAGATTATTCAGCTTTAAATTTTGAGCAATCAGAGTTCGGGGTTGAAGAAGCATGGAATAAAGCAATGGAAGAGGGAGGAACTTGGTCTTATGAAAATGATGATGAAGAACTCTATTTTGATATAGAGGCTTATGAATTTAACAATGTTGATCCTAGATTTATAGTATTTATCCATAATGAAATGATAGATGAAGATTCTGCCAAACATTATAATTTTTATTGCTTTGAGGAATAAATTATGACAAAAAAATATAATTTGGATAAGATAGAAAATAGTACCGAAATGGCTCAAGCTATGACGAAGATGACAGATGAATTTGTGAAGTGGTTTGACCATCATAACTGTTGGACACCTTTGCATTCTTTAGAAAGAGAATTTGCAGAAACTTTTGACATTGATCAAAATGTAGTGCATCTAATGGTAACAGGTTTAATTAGAGCTGCTAGAAATAATAAGGAACATTATGATAAAAAGGACTAGAAAGGAAGTAGAGGTAGTTGATGCCCATCGTCACTGTGACTTTTGTGATTCAAGAGCAGAACAACAATATGAGTCTAATACTTGCTCTATATGTAAAAGAGACGTTTGTAGGAAACATAAAAAAGAATCTTTAAGTAATGATTCTTTTTCAGATTATACGGATTATATATGTTTAGAATGTTATGATATTTCTAAGCCATTTTATGAAAAAATGGCAGATCTAGAATTGCAAATAGATGATATTCATGACGAGATGAAATTTGCATGTAAAGAAAATAGAAAAAATAAACTTAATAAGGAGTAAAGAATGGATAATATCGTAATAAATAAAATAATAATAGCTGAAGAGAAAAAGAAAAAATGTTTTTTGGGCGGAACATGCAATGAATCTACATGGAGAGATGAATTGATTCCTCAATTAGAAATTGATTATTTCAATCCAGTAGTAGATGATTGGACTCCTGAATGTCAGGAAGAAGAAGTGAGACAACGTAAGACTTGCGATTATGTCCTTTATGTTATTACTTCAGAAATGCAAGGTGTTTATAGCATAGCAGAAGTTGTTGATGATAGTAATAAGCAACCAGAAAAGACTGTATTTTGTTTTTTAGAAGATGGATTCGATGAAGGACAAATAAAATCCCTTAAGCAAGTTGCTAAAATGGTCGAAGAAAACGGAGCAACAGTTTTAAGCTCTTTAAAAGAAATTGCAGATTATTTAAATAAAAATAATTGATAGTGAATTAAAAAAGCATATAATAAATTTAAATTAATATAGATTTAAATTGTAAAGGAAAAAATGATGGGCGAAATGTATAGAATGAGAGCGTTCCTTAGTGGTCCTATAGATCGAGTATCAGATGATGGCGTGGAATGGAGAAATTATATAAAAGCAGGAAGTAAAGAGATGAAATTGGGAGTTCTTTATTTTGACCCTTGCGATAAACCTAAAGGTTTGGGTTCCGAAATAGGAGCCGAGAAAGAAAAAGTTAAAAAATTGATTAATGAAGGTAAATGGGAAGAAGCTAAAAGATATGTTAAAACTTTTAGAAGATATGATCTTAGAGGGGTTGATTGGTCAGATTTTGTTATAGTAAAAATTGATTTGAATGTCCATATGTGCGGAACCTATGATGAAATATTTACAGCTTGGAGAGAAGGCAAACCAGTTTTTATTATTATGGGAAAAGGACAGAAAAAAGAAGATGTTCCGAGTTGGTTAATTTCTTATATTAAAGGCCCGTCTGAAATATTTGAAACAGAAGATGAATGTTTAGAATATTTGAAAAAATTGGATGAAGGAATTATTGAGTTAGATGATAGATGGGTTAAAATTGATTGTTAGGAGAAAATTATGAAGATTAGGAAAGGTTTTGTAAGTAATAGTAGTTCTAGTTCTTTTCATATTTATGGAGCAGAACTAGATTCGTATGATTTTAAACAGTTTCTCATAAAAATGAGTGTAGCAACAGAAGAAGAGATCGATGAAGATGGATTAGCAGAATTCGTAGATCTTTTAGATACAGATTTACAGATATACCATTGGTACGATGCTGAAAGAGTTTACATAGGAAGGACATACTCATCTATTGAAGATGGGGAAACAGGGGCAGAATTTAAAGCTGATGCAATCGCTAAAATAGCAAAATTATTTGGCGAAGAAAAAGAATGCGGTCAGCATTTTGAAACATATTATAATTAATAGGAGTTTATTATGAAGATTAGAAGTGGTTTTGTAAGTAATAGTTCAAGTAGTTCTTTTGTTATTTGTGGATTTAAATTGCCTGATGGCAAAAGTACAGATATGTACAAGATGATATCTAAAAAGACAGATGAAGAAATTATTGACGACATGAAGAAATTAGTGTACTATAAAGATAAAGAACTTAAAGATTTTGATTTTGAAGATTATTGTTGGGAATGTCTTTATGAAGGTGATTTTCTAGGGATGGATACGGATATAGAGATGGGAGAAGGCGTTAATGGGGTTATTATCGGCAAAAATATTGCTGATTTTGACGATGATTATGTGTCTACTAATATTATAGATCTTAATGCTCTTAAGGAAAGAGTTGAGAATATCAGAAAAGATTTGGGTTTTGAAGACGTTCCTATTAAAATTTACACTGGTACTAAAAGTTGTTAGGAGAAAATTATGAAGATTAGAAGTGGTTTTGTAAGTAATAGCAGTAGTTCTAGTTTTATTGTAGGATTACCAAAAGGTATGAGCGATAGGGAGAGAAAAGATTTTCTTTTGAAAAAGATGGACGTTAATAAAGATTCTTTTTTCTTTTTCGCGGCTGAAGGAATTGCAGATTGTATTATAGAATCGACTCCAATAAAAACGATAGAGGATATGATGGAAGATTTTGGTTACGATTCTTTAGAAGATTTTAAAGAGGATTATCCTAATTTTGTAGATATATTCAATAGATTGGGAGCATATGAATTAGATGTTTTTTCAGGATCGGCATCTAACGAAGATTGCGATCTAGGATCACAACTGTTCTGTGAAATGGAGTGGAAAATAAATACTGATGACTTTTTCATAGATAAAGACGCGAATTATTAAAGGAGGATATTATGAAGATTAGAAGTGGTTTTGTAAGTAACAGTTCTTCAAGTTCTTTTATTATTTCTTACGATGGAAGTAAAGTTGGTAAACAATGTGAATGCTGTGGAATTGATTATCCTGATATTTTAAGGATAATAGGCAATG
>Ga0233415_10000071_pt1 | contig 45266 bp, 60 predicted proteins | sample Na_anoxic_12_MG_FD_188631 | JGI IMG/M metagenome (GOLD analysis project Ga0233415, IMG submission 188631) | Seawater microbial communities from Saanich Inlet, British Columbia, Canada - Na_anoxic_12_MG | ecosystem: Environmental > Aquatic > Marine > Inlet | place: Canada: British Columbia...
CTAGAGCCGTTTCTAGTAGATGCAGGCGAGCTAGTTAAAAGAGGCGAAGAGTATTGGACTAAAAAAGACCTAGCAGGCGAGCAGAGGCAAAAAGAGTACGAGCAAAGAAAGGCCGACAGGCTAGAGACTAGAAAGGCGCAAAAGTATTACGGTCAGCCGTACGACTTACTAGAGGCTACTGTAGTCTGCCAGAACGTTACTAGCTTTAAAGGCTATTACGGCGTATGCCACGTATACACGTTTACAGACGGCGCGCATACCTTCGTTTATATGGGCAGTTTTATAGAGTTTGAGCGAGGCGACAGTTACGGCGTAGTTAAAGGCGAAGAGTATACTATAGCTACTAAAGTTAAAGAGCATAAAGAGTATAACGAGCTAAAGCAGACGTTAATATATAAACCGAAACTAAAGTAGTCGGCTATATTACCGGACTAAAGAGGCCTGCGGCGTAATGTCTGCAGGCCTTTTTATATATCGAAAAACCTGTAGCAAAAAGTACCCAGAGCGTACGCCTACCTGCAGTAGATTATATAGACCGAAGACAGTCCGAAGACGACCGTACTAAACCGACGAAGACAGGCTAGGCAGAAGACCGTTTACTAATCGGCTACAGGTCTGCTAGATATACGCCAGAACGAGCTACAGGACGCCACTAAAAAGAGTATAAAGCGATACTAGTATTAAAATAATTCTACAGACTGCTTTAATTTAAAACAAAGCGTACGCGTATAGCTCCAGAGGCGGCAGTATAGCGTAGTATTCTGCAGGTACAGAGCGACCTACAGAGCCTTCTTTTATATAAAAACAAAAGGTACTCCGCCGACTTTTAGAGCGCTCCGCAAGGTATGCGAAGCCGCGAAAAAAAAGGTCTGTCAGCGGATTTAAACGCTTGTAGCCGTTTGGTAGCGCAGGCTTCGGCTACAGCCTTAAAAAATGCTATTTTTGTAGCCTAACAGGTTTAAAAAAATGAGGCTAACAGGCGAACAAAAACGAAAGCAGAAGAAACTACGGCGCGCTCTGCAGGAAAAGGAAAAAACATACGTAGCCGCTTTTAACTCGGCGCTCGAAATTCGTCTAAAACTTGACCGCGCAGGCCTCTACAAAGAAAAGCTAGAAGGTGTACTAAATGAAGACGGCGCGACCGTCGGCGACTATACCGTAGGCTACCGATATTGGAACGAAGTAACCGTAGACGAAGACGGTAACGAAACCGAAGAGCTAAAAAGCGAAAAATGCAGTATAGACGGACAGCCTTGTACTGCAGAAGGCGAGGTTATTAAAAAAATGCGGCTCGCGTAGTATGGCATTTTTAACTAGGAAAGAGTTTTGCCATAAATGCGGCGTTAGTTCGTCCAATCTAACGAACTACATAAAGCGCGGCAAAGTCGCTAAATCTGGCGACTACTTCGACGACAGTACAGAGCCAAACAAAAGTTTTATAGCGGCGCGGATAAAACTGCAGGCAGAAAAGCAGGCCGCCGAACCTGCGCCGAAAAGGTCGAAACCTGTACCGCCTACGCCGCCAGATTTAAACAAAGGCAACGCGCCAGAAAGTCCGCCGCCGAATATCGAAAGCGACGAAACTACGAGCAGTAAACCGTACGAGGATTTAGCTTCTTTAACCGAGGAAAAAATGCGCGTAGACATAGAGCGCATAAAGTCGGTAGAGCAGTTAAATCAACTAAAGATACAGAAACAGCTAGGCGATTTAATACCGACCGAGCTAGTAAAGCCGTTAATAGCGCAGTTATCTATGTCGTTATCTTCTGCATTTAAACAGGCAGGCGATAATTTAATAGTAGAGTTTACGCATAAAAAGAAACTCGGCAACGCAGAAACGGCAGAGCTACGCGAGCGTCTAACGTTTGTAATTAACAGCGCGATTAAAGAAGCCGTTACCGAAGCTAAACGAGGTACAAAACGAATAGCGTCCGACTTTTCGGCTACGCGCTCTGTAGGTGAACGCGAATGAATTACGACATACAAATAGAAGAGCTAATAGGCTCTGCAGAAGTTTTACTAAGCGACATACTGCCGAGCGATTGGAACGAAAAGCATAGAGTAATGACTAGCGACGTTTCGCCGCGTCCGGGTAGATTTACGTACGAGTATACGCCGTACCTGCGCGAAGTAGTAAACTGTTTAGCTAATACTTCGCCTGTACGTATCTGCGCTATTATGAAAGGCGCGCAGGTAGGTTTTAGTACAGGCGTAATAGAAGGCGGTATAGGCTGGATTATAGCAGAAAATCCGGGTAATATTCTATTTTTAACAGGCCACGCAGACCTAAGCGAAGAGGCGGTTACAGGTAAAATAGATAACCTAATAGATAATACAGGTATTAGGCCGCTAATAAAGGCGAATACGCAACGCGCCAGAAATACGCGTAGCGGCGATACTAACAAGCAAAAAGAGTTTGCAGGCGGTAGCCTAGTAGCAGGCTCGGCAGGTAATCACAAACTACTGCGGCAACGTTCTGTCCGCTTCGGTTTTATAGACGACTTCGACGCGGCTAAAAGCGCGAGCGCAGAAAGCGGTAGTACTAGAAAAATGATTGAGCAACGTTTCGCCGCGTATGCTACTACTAAAAAGATTTTCTATATCAGTACGCCAGAGCTAAAAGAAACGTCTAATATAGAGCCTGTCTATATGCTAGGCGACCAAAGACGCTACCACGTAGCCTGTCCAAATTGCGAAGAGCTAATAGTTTTGGAATGGGAAATACCGAGCGAAATAAATCCCGAAACTATGGCCGGAATAACTTGGGAGCTAGACGAAAAAGGCAAACTAATACGCGACAGCGTAGGCTATACCTGCTACAAATGCGGCGGCTTTTTTGACGACAGCAACAAAACCGAACTACTAAAGGAACAAGGCTACGGCGGCAGAGCAAAGTGGATAGCTACTGCAGAGCCGCAAAGCGAAGAGTACGCTAGCTTTCATTTGTCCTCGCTCTATGCGCCTGTCGGAATGGACGATTGGAAACACTACGTAGCTAACTATTTAGACGCTAATCCGGTAAACGGCGAGGCAGACGACGACGCTAATAAAGCCTTTACTAACCTATGCCTCGGACATACCTATACGCCGACAGGCGAAGCGCCGAAGGCTAATTTACTGCAGGAAAATACTAGAAACTACGAGCCGAATACTGTTCCAGAAAAGCTAAGTATAGCAGACGGTAACGGTAAAATTATACTACTAACTCTAGCTATAGATTTAAACGGCAAAATAGACGACGCCAGAATAGACTACGAGGTAGTCGGATGGTCAGAAAGCGGCAGTAGCTATAGCGTTACCCACGGAAGCATTGGAACGTTTATACCTAAAGAAAAAGAGTATAACGATAAGCGCCAGAAGTGGACGTACAATCACGGACGGCAGTATAGCGTCTGGAAAAAAGTAGACGAAATTTTTACTAAAGTCTTCGAAAAAGATACAGGTAAAAAGATGCGCGTTTTTATCGGCGGCATAGATGCTCCCGGACATTTTGCAGAGCAGGCGTACTACTATGTAGATAACTCTAACTATACCGTCTTCGCGTTAAAAGGTAAAGACACAGAAGACAGGCTAACGAGGCTAGGCGCAGACGTACCTATATACAAGCACAGTAAAAGCAAACTCGGACTATATCTGCTAGAGGTTAACGTTATTAAAGACAGGCTAGCGGCATTTATGCGGCTAAAGCGTAGCCTAGACCCAGAAGAGCCGCAACCCGTCGGCTTTATGAATTTTCCACAGCCTACAGGCGGCCTGTATACGTACGGCGGTTTTTACTCGCAATTCGAATCCGAAAAGCGCGTAGTAGATAAAGACCGAAACGGCAACGCTCGCGGTATGAAGTGGATAAAACGTAACTCTGCAGTCCAAAACCATTTCTGGGATACGCGAGTATACGGCCTAGCTCTTCGCGAAATTCTAGTAGGCCTAATAGGTCGCGAGTTAAAAGAAAAAGACTTTACTTGGAAAGACTACGTAGACCTAAACGCTAGCAAAAGCTAGCTAACGTACTAAAAAATATTTGTTCCACTTTTTTTTAAAATGTTGCGGTTATTAAAATGTTTTATATATTTGCTCAACGTTTAACGATAAAAGCAACGAAAAATGGACAAATTAGTAAAGATTTTAAAGGCAGAAACAGCTACACTAAAAGAGCAATACCTAGACCTAAACGAAAAATGGGCGCTAGAGCAGGTAGTTAGAAACATTAACAGAAAAAGCGACTTCGCTAGGTGGATTGTACCTAACTGTAGATTTTACTCGTACGAGCGTAGAGGCGTAAAAAGAGGCGCTTTAGCTCGCGTTTACTGTTGGGATGCTAAAGACTACCTAGAAGTACCGTATAAAGAAGTAACAGAAAACGAGTTTTACAAAGAAGAGCGAGCTACCTATAAAATGGCTTCGTATATGACCGACGAAGTAGAGTTTCCAAAGCGAGCCAGAAAAGCCGCGCTAGCGCATTACGAAAACAGCATAAACAAGCTAGCCGCGCGTATCGAAAAGAAAGGCCTAAACATAAACAAGCTAACTACTGTAACGGCGCACGTAGAAGCTAATATAGAGACTACGCTAACCGACGGCGAGCAGACAGTCCGAGCCTTCACTATCTTAGCTTGGGGCGAAATTAACCGACCGCATTACAGGTATCTAGTAAAGTAACTGCAGAAGCCTAGCTATTAAATTAGCTAGGCTTTTTTTTGCTAACCTGTTGCACGTATGCAAATGTTTTATATATTTGCTCAACGTTTAACACTAAAAACAACGAAAAATGTACACTCAAGACGAAATTAACGAGTTTAGAAAAGCAAGTTTAATAGCAGATATGCAGAAGTATAACGGCATAGCGCCGCAGTATACTACGGACAAAGCGTTAAAAGTATCGCTATTTAAAACGCATTTAGAACGGCTAGAGCAACTAGCTAGCGAAGAGCCAAAAGCAGGTTTTTTAAAGTCCTGCGATTTAGACGCAGAGCTAATAAAAGCTACTTTACTAGCTAGCTACGAGGCCTTTGAGTCTTCTATGTCTTTAGAAGAGCTAGCAGAGTACGTAGAAGAGTACGTAGCAGAAGTAGCGCATAGCGGCGACCGCGAAGCGTACGAAAACATAACGCTAGCAGAGCTACTAGAGGATTTTAAAACTTTTGTTGAACTTTCGTAATACTCAAAAAATGAAAAAGACAGAAGCAGACCGCCTAGACAGCCTAATAGAAGCTAACCGACAGCTAGCAATAGAGGCGCTAGAGCTAGCGCTTTACAGCATAGCTAACGAGGCAATACAGCGAATTTTATTCCTAGAAAATATAAAAAATTATGCAACTAGACCGACTAATTAGACGAACGAACAGCAGGCGCGAGCTAACCGCGTTACTACAGCGACAGCCGAAAGCAAAGTCCGGCCTTTGGTCGCGTTTTGTTAGCGACGCAATGCTAGTCCTATCTATGCGCTCTGCAGGCCGCGAAACGTTTACGCAGAAGCGCGACTATATAGCTCGGCTAGCAGAGCTAAAAAGCTAAACTCCAGAGCCTATAATCAGCCGCCTACATATAGGCGGCTTTTTTTTTGCATACATTCGTTAAAATGAAACAGTTAATAAAACGAATTTTAGCCGCTTTAAAAAGCGCGCTAAAGTCTTCGGCAGACAGAGCGCTAGAGCTCCACGTCCAGAATATAGAAGCGGCTAACAGTTTAGAAAATCTGCAGGTAGGCTATTTAGAAACTTTCGGCCTAAAGTACTACAGTACTACGCCGTACAGACGTAGAGCTAGACAGATAGCTACTTTTAAATTATACGCCGCGTACAACGCTTGGAAGTCGTACGTTATAGGACGGCTTTTATAGCCTCTACTTCGTATACTATTAGCGCTTTATCTGGAAATATACCGTTAGCTTCTTCGCATTGCTCTAATAGTATAGCCTTCGGCGTCGGCAAATTAAAAGGCGCTTTCTGCAAATTTTGAGCGCGCCAGATTGGAGCTACTGTATTCGTATTAACCTGCAGGTTAATAAACGAGGTTATAGCTAGTAGTCTAATATCCGACCTGCAGACGTTTTTAAGCGCTTTTAAACCGTCTTCGTTAGATAAATGGACGAGACAGTCGCGAACTATTAAAAGGTCTGCAGAAGGCAGTTTAGAGCTAGTTAAATCGCCTGCGCTAAAAGATACGTTTTTCCGCTTCTTAGTTTTAGCTGTATTCTGCTTAACTATTTGCGGTACAATATCTAGGCCTTTATACTCTAGGCCGTCGTTTAAAAATAAGTACTGCCAATTAAAATCCCCACAGGGAAAATCCGCGACCGTTTTAACGCGTTCTATTTCTATTAGCGCGTCTATCCACGTAGCTACAGTAGAGGCGTTTCTAATTTCGCTACCGCTACCGCTAACGCTTCGGTCGCCGTCTGCAGTCCAAATTTTTTCGTTAAAGGCTGTTTTAAATGCTTCTTTTAGCTCCATTATTTTACGCTTTTAGCTATTAGTTTTCCGTCTACGTTTGTAACGTGTTTTTCGTGTATTATCATTTTAAAAGCCGGATTATTTCTAACGCTCGGCGGCAGGTATTTAACTTTTAATTTAGGGAACTTCTGCAGTACGTAGTTAAATGCTAGTTGGTCGCGATGCGAGCCGCTAGCTATTTCTTTCCATAGCTCTGTAAAAAACCGCCGTACTAGTTTACTGTCGCGGCGTATTAGTACGCCTGTCTCGCCTAAACCGTTACGCTCTGGATAGCCTTCTTTTCTGTATCGCTCTGCTATCGGCTCTGCTATTTCTGGCAGGTCGAATTTTAGGCGGAGCGTTTCGTCTATTTCTTTATAGATGCAGTCGCGCCACGGATGCCTAAATAGTACTATATCGTTATCGCCTAGCATATCTAAATAAACTTCTGGCGCTTCTGTCGGATATATAGAGCCGTCTACCCACATATTAAAAGGCGTTTCTACGCCGTATTTCCAATACAAATGTTTTACTATACCTGCGTTTTTAGCGTCGTTTTTATAGCGGCCTACTTCTGCAGGTATAAATTTTACGTCGCTTCTAGGTCTGTCGTAGCCTTCGGTAAATGAAGTATAAATAGTTAGCCTGTCGTCTTCTATAGGCTTCGGCTCTTCTGGCTCTGGAAAAACTAGTTTTTTAAAGGCGGCGACTTTGCTACGCGGCTTTCTTTTTAGTAGCTCGCCTAACTTAGTAATTAGCTCTGCTTCGCCGTTAAATTCTGTTAGCAGGCCTTTGTAGTAGTTAATCGGACTAACTTCACTTAGTACCTGTACGCCGTTAGCTAGTAGCTCTGCTATTCTAACCTGCTCCTGTATTTCGTAGTAGTGTATATTTAAAACTACTTTCGAGCGTTTTATATAACCCCAGAGGTCAGCGTTATACTTCGGCGCTATTACGTCTAGGCCTTCGGTATCTACGTTACTTTCGCCGATAACGCATAAATTAAAACGCTTCGAAACCGCTAGTAAAAGTTTATACCTGCGCTCGTTAATATAGCCGTAAAATAGCGCGTCGTAGTCTTCTACTATAAATTTATCCGAATACGCTATAGGCCTGTACTTTATCTTTTCTGCAGGTATGCCGTTAGCTCGCAAAAAGTCTATATTTTCTATAGCGTAGTCTAGTACTTCGTCTGCGCCGTTCAACCATTCTAGAGTATTTGCGCCTCTATGATGCGCTCCCCAAAATAACGACGTCGGACTACATAGCTGTTCAAGTTGGTATACTATAATTTTCGAGTTTGGAAACTGTTTTTTTATGTCGCTAAAATTTAGTATAACGTAGCCTACTACATATACGAGGCCTCTGTACTCTTCTTTATTTTCTACTTCGTCTTTTAACGAGGCGACTACCGAAGCGAAAACCTGCGGCGCGCTATCTAAAACTATAGCTAAATGCTCTGCAGGTGGATTAAATTTAGAGGCGTCTAGGTCGCCGTAGCCTGTTTTTTTTATGTAGCCGCTAGCTTCTAGTTTTTTAGCCAGACCGTAACTAAAAGAAAGGTCTGTTACTAGGTCGCCTGCCTTGTACATTTTGTTTCCTCTACCCGGAACAGTTAGCGCAGTTACTACGTATTTCTGCATAGCGAGGTATAAAAAAGAAAACTATCTAAATCCATAACGCTAGCTAGAAAAGTACGGCCTTCGTCTTCGTGTTCGTACCTGTCTAACATATTAAAATGATTAGCGCCGCCGCATAGTCCAATATTATGTTTTATGCCTAAACATATATGCGTTTTAGGCGTAAAGGTTACGGCGTCTTTAATGTAATGCCATAAATGCGCGTCAGTATACGGATCTTCGTCTACAGGCCACGTAATATCCAAGTCTGGCTTTATTAGCGTAGACATAGCAGAAGAGCGCGTTAAATGGTTAAACGTAAACCATTTTTTTAGTGTAATATGGTAGTAAATGGTATACGTAGTACCGAATAAATCCGGCCTGTTATGCTTTTTCCAGCCTTCTAGCATAGTCTCTAAATAAATTGGACTATAGTAGTCGTCGTTTTCTATAAACGCTATTATGTCGTAGCCTTTGCCTCGTAGTTTTTCGTAGCCTATTCTGTAGCGTTTCGTTATGTCTTTTTTTTCGTCGGTCGGCTTAAAGTCTACTAGTAGTATTTCTGCAGGCTGTACGGTCTGCTTTTCGAGCATACGTATACAGTTATGCAGTAGGCTAGGCCTGTCGCCTCTGTCTGGAATTATTACGGCTAAACGCATACGCGAAAGTACATAAAATGTATACATTTTTTGCCTGTTAAAATGCGCCTGCTTTGTTTTGTAACAAATATTTCGAAATGATTTCAGACGCAGTAGGCCTAGAGCTACTTTCACGCATAGTAGGTTACAAACTTACTAAAGGCGACTTTTCAAACGTTACTCCAAATTTACCGATGCGCGTAGCTATTTTAGGCGAAGCGAACGCGGATAACCAATCGTTACTAGATACCGAAGGCCGCGCAATTACGACGGCTCAAGAGGCAGGTCAGCTATACGGCTACGGCTCGCCTATCTACCATATAATGCGGATTTTACGACCGCAAAGCGGTAGCGGAATCGGCGGTATACCTACAGTAGTTTATCCGCAGGCTAGCGACGTAACAGCTACTACAAAGAAGCTAACACTATCGCCGCTAGGCGTAGCAACGGCTAACGGTACGCATACGGTTAAAGTAAGCGGACGCGCAGGTATCGACGGCGAATTTTACGACATAAATATTAACGTCGGCGACACAGCTACAGAAATTAGCGCTAAAATCCAAAACGCTATAAATAACGTTTTAGGTACGCCTTTAATTGCAAAAGCTACAGGCTACGACGTACTTTTGGAAACAAAGTGGGCAGGTTTAACCGGACAGCAGACTAACGTAGAGGTACTAACTAATAACACAGATTTAGGCGTTACGTACGCGGTAGTACAAACGCAAGCGGCGGCAGGTACGCCGTCTGTACAAGGCGCGCTAGACCAATTTGGAAACGAATGGGTTACGGTAGTAGTAAACGGTTACGGCCTAGTCTCTAACGTGATGGATACGCTAGAAGCGTTTAACGGCATACCTAAACCTACAGCGCCTACAGGCAGATACGCAGGTATAGTATTTAAACCGTTTATCGCTTTGTCTGGCTCTACAGTAGAAGACCCTAGCGCTATTACAGACGTACGACTAGACGACGTTACTATAGCTGTATGTCCTGCGCCTTTTTCTCTGGCGTACGACTTCGAAGCGGCGGCGAATATGGCTTTACTTTTCGCTAGAAAAGAACAGGATACGCCGCAGTTAGACGTAGGCGGCGACAGTTACCCAGATATGCCGACGCCAGACTATATTGGAGCTATGGCAGACTACTTTACGCGCGACGCTATTATGAAAAAAGGCTGTAGTACAGTAGACCTAGTTAGCGGCAAATATGTAGTTCAAGACTTTGTTACTACGTACCATAAATTAGGCGAGCTACCGCCGCAGTTTAGATACTGCAGAAATTTAGTATTGGATTTTAACGTACGCTTCGGCTACTTCTTACTAGAGCAGACTAACGTAGTAGACCACGTTATAGCTAACGATAACGACCTAGTTACGGCCTCTAAAGTAATTAAGCCGAAACGCTGGAAGTCTATTCTAAACAGCTATGCAGAAGGCCTAGCTACTCGCGCTTTAATCGCCGAGCCTGCTTTTATGCAGGAAAGTTTAACGGTAGGTATTTCTAGTACTAATCCAGACCGCCTAGAAACGTTTTTTAGATATAAAAGGACAGGAGTTGTCCGCATTGCTTCTACGACAGCAGAAGCAGGTTTTAACTTTGGAAATTCATAATAAAAATGGGAGCAATAGGCGGCGATATTCAAGAAGTTAGCTACAGTAATAATACTGTAGGTAGCGGTACGCTATACGTTAAATCTGGCGAAAGTTCGACATTCGACACAGGCGGATTTAGAAACGAAGTAACTACCGACGGCGCAGGTCAGCCGATAACAAAAAAGAACCGAGTACCTTGGAAAATGGAATGTACCGTAGCTTGGGATATGAATACTCGCGAAGACATAGAAGCACTAAGCGAGCTAGCAGAATCCCTAGACGATACTACTTGGGATATTACGCACTCTAACGGCGCTGTTTATAGCGGCGTAGGTACTATTACAGGCGACATAGCAGGCGACGGCAACGAAGCTACTATTCCGCTTTCGGTAATGGGAGGCGGCAGACTTTCGAAACAAGGCTAAAAACGAAGTAAAAAGGCTAACAAAATGGTAGACAAAGAAACAGCTACGGCAGACGTCGAAAAATGGCTAGACGCAAAGCGCGTACGAGCCGGAAAACGCGAAAGCAATAAAGATACAATCGAAACGCTAATAGAGGCCGTACAGTACGGACAGCTAGTAGTTAACGAAGACTGTACGCTAACGCATTTACTAGACGCGCCAATAGCAGGCGATACGGCTCTAACAGAGCTAACCTATAAACTACGGCTAACAGTAAGCGAAACGCATTCCAAAATGAAAGGCGTTAAAGCAGGCGACGTAGACGGTAGAGTTATTGCTTTAGTTTCTGCGCTCTGCAGTAAGCCTGCCGCTATTATCGGCAAGCTAGATACGGCTGATTATAGTGTTTCGCAAAATGTCGCGCTTTTTTTTCTGTAAGCCTCCAGAGCCTTACAAATCAAGTAGTTAGCGTAGTTAGGGAGCACCATTGGACGCCAGAGTATGTAAATAAACTCTATGTCGATGATGCGGATATATACGGCTTAGAGTTTTGGTATAACGACGTAAAAGAGTCCGTAAAACCGAAAACGAAGTAGATGTCCGCCGCCTTAAAAATAGCTACTAAATTTTCTGCAGTAGATAAATTTTCCTCTGTCGTCCAGAAGATGGGAAAAAGTACTGCAGGCTTCGCGTCGAAAGTAGAAGCTACTACCGCCAGAGCCGACCGCGCTTTTAGGCGAGTTACTAAACCTGTAACTAAATTAACTAACGCGCTAGGCGGACTAGGCTTATTTATAGGCGGCGCGGCGATAGTACAAGGCGTTAAAAATATGGTCGGCGTCTTTATGAAGTTCGAACAGGCTAACGCTAACCTAGCTAGCGTTATGTCTAGCGCTACAGCCGCAGGCCTCGCCGAGCTATCGGCAGACGCTAAACGGCTCGGCGCTACGACGGCCAAAACAGCCGCCGAAGTAGTAGGCCTGCAGGAATCATTTGCGCGGCTCGGCTTCAAAAAAGACGACATTCTGGAAATGACCGAAGCGACTATAAACGGCGCTGTAGGTATGAACGCAGAGCTAGCAGAAACGGCAGATTTAACCGGAGCTGTTATTAACACTTTCGCGCAATTTAAGCCGGAGCATACTGCAGACGTTTTAGACAAAATGACGCTAGCGACGCAAACGAGCGCGCTAAACTTCGAAAAGCTAAATACAGCGCTACCGATAGTAGGCGGCGCGGCAGAGGCGGCAGGTATCGGCTTCGACGAACTTCTAGCGCTAATGGGAAAACTATCGGACGCAGGTATCGACGCTAGTATGTCTGCAAACGCGCTAAAAAATATATTTATAGAAAGCGCAGGTCAAGGCCTTAACTACTCGCAGATTATAGAAAAAATCCAGAAAAGTAGCAATAAATTAACTACGTCGTTTGACGAACTTGGAAAAAGGCCTGCAGTAGCAGGTACAATACTAGCCGACAAACTCGGCGAAGTACGCGAGCAGACCGCGCTACTAGGTAAAGAGTTTAAAGGCAAATCAGCAGAGGCCGCAAATAAGCAACTAGCAACGCTAACAGGCGCGTTAACTATTCTAGATAGCGCATATCAAGGTTTTATTTTGTCTTTAGAAGACGGCGAGGGCGCTTTCGGTCGCTTTCTAACTAATGTAGTACAGGTTATTACGGAAATGTTTGCTCTGGCTTCTAACCTGCAGAAAGCAACTAGCGAGCTAACCGAACACGAAGCAAAGGTTAGACTTTGGGCAGAGCGAGGACTAACCGCAGTTAAAGTTATCGGCGCGTTTGTTATCGGCCTAATAGCGCTAAAAGCTATAATAGTTTTAGCTACTGCGGCTACTACTGCCTACTATATCGCTATCGGCGTATATAACGCTTTATTTACTAAGTCGGTCGTATTAACTAATGCGAATAATATAGCGCAAAAGGCGTATATGTTAACGACTAAAATAATGACTGCGGCGCTCTGGCTATACGATGCGGCTATGATAGCTTTTAATATCGGCGTCGCTCTGGCTACCGGAAATATGGCCGCTTTAAACGCTATTATGCTAGCTAATCCAATCGGCCTAATAATAGCGGCAGTAGTTATACTAATAGCTTTAATAGCTGTTATAGTAGCAAAATGGGACGAATGGGGCGCGGCTCTGGCTATTTTCTTGGGTCCTCTAGGCCTTGTTATATCTATGATACAGAGTTTCCGCCGTAATTGGGATATGATAACCGACGCGTTTAAAAACGGCGGTATAGTAGAAGGTATTAAAGCTATCGGCGTAACGCTTTTAGATGCTGTTTTAATGCCTCTACAGCAACTTCTAGAAATAGCAGGCAATTTACCCGGAAAACTCGGCGCTTTGGCTATAGAAGGCGCGGCTAAAATTGAAAATTTCCGCGAAAGTCTAGGCGTTAACACAGGCGAAACAGGCGGCGACAGCGAAAAGGTTAATCCTGCGCAGGAGCGACAGGACAGCCTAACGAAGACGCTAGAAACTAAAGCTAGCCAAAACGTTACTATAGACGTTAACGACGCTACAGGCGCGGCGTCTGTTAGTACCGATAACGACATAGTTCCGATAAATGTAACTTCTACTGCAGGTATATGATTTTAGACGTAGAAATAGTAGAAACAGGTAACGGCGGCGACGCTCTACTAGTAGGCCGCGACCTTCGGACTGTTTCTGGCTGGAACAATATGGTATATCTAGCTATGTTTGGCGGTAACTTAGCGCAGAGTACAGGCGTTAGAAATGCGGCAGAGCAGGATTTTAGTTATTGGGCTAACGCTTTGCTTTATGCAGACGAACCTAATTTCCAATTTAATAGCCTTACAGAGAGGACTTTAAACGGTACTGCGCTAAACAGTAGCGGCAGGCTAATTATAGAGCAGGCAATAGCTAAAGACTTAGCTTTTATGCAGGCCTTCGCAGAAATAAATATAGAGACAGAAATAACAGCGCCAGACCGTCTGGAAATACGTATACGCGTAACAAAACCAGAACAGTTAGAAGAGCAGGTTTTCATATTTTTATGGGATGGAATAAACGCTTCTTTAGTAGCAGGCGAAAACGCTCTACAGACTAGCGGCGGCGATTTTAATAACGATTTTAATAACGATTTTAACTAAATGGCAACGCGCGGACAACTTCTATTAGAAGTACAGACTCAAATAGACATAACAGGTCAGCAGTTAACTACAGGCGTACGAGTACGTACAATTTTAAACGAAATAGTTAACTCGCTTTTTGACGAATTTGGAACAATATTTTCGACTACTGTAACGGTAGCTAGTAATAAAGACTACGTAGTTATAGTAGACGGTACTAACTTCGAAGGCACTATAAAAAGCTATGCTATTTTTGACAGTAGCGGCTACGACGTAGGCAGTAGATTTACAGTAAAAAAAGGCGTAGACCCAGCTACTTTAAACCAGACGCTAACACTAAACTCCGCAAAAGGCGGCGCTAACCTAGAAGTTAATATTACTCTAAAATGAAAAAACTACTCTGCATATTTTCTATTTTTTTCGTATGCGCTTCTGCATTTTCGCAAACGCAAAACGGCTACGTTACGTACGAAGAGCTAGGCAATACTATTTCCATAGGTCGGCAGGTTTTACAGCGTACCGACCACGCTAACCTAGATACTCTAACGTATGTATTTACAGGCTCGCTAGCATACGATACTATTAACGAAGTAGTCGTAGTATACAACGGCCTAGCTTGGGAAGATATAGGTAGCGGCGGCGGCGGCGGCGGTTATTGGAGCAAAACAGGCGGCAGAGTTTATCCGTCTAATTTAACCGATACTGTAAACGTCGGTAGCTCTACAAAAAGCGACGCTAAATTTAACGTAGACGGTACGGCAGAAATGAAGTCCGGCGCAGACCGAGCGCTATTTGTCGGCGAGTATAATACAAAGCTAGACGCGGTAGACTTGCGAATTAACGGCGCAGGCTACGAGTATATAGTAGCGGATACGGTAATGCAATCTATAGCAGGCTCTTTAGAAATAAATCAAGGCGGCGGATATTTGCCTCTAGTTAATACTAGTACGCGGCAGATTTGGATAGACGGCGCAGACCTAATAAATAGAGTTTCTATTTCGCCTACAGAAGTCGAAATGTATTCTGGCAGTTTGTTTAATGCTAGTCCTAAAGCAGAAGTAATGGTTAGTAGCTCAGAAGGCTATTTAGCGGCAGTAGAAATAGGTGGAAAAACTGCCTCTATGCAATGGTACGACGGTAGTAACGGTATCAATCCGCTATACTATAGTTTATTTAACTCTTCATTTAGAGCTACTAGCGACGAGTTTTATATACATAACAAAACTACAGGCCTAGACGTTTTGGATTTGCAATACGACGGAACAGTAGGCGGCGTATTTTCTAAATTTATTAGCGAACAAATAGAAATAGATGCAACAGCTATGCACTTGGATTTGTCTGCCAAAAAAAACGGTAGTTTTAACGTCGGCGGCAAATTAGATTTTACTGCAGGCGACAAAATAGAGCTAAACAGTAATACAGGAGTAAGGTTCGAAGGCGCATATATATTTCCGCAGGCAGACGGCGCAGTTAACGAAACTTTAACAACAGACGGCGCAGGACAAATTAAATGGGATAGAAGCGTAAAATCCAATACTATAGGCGCAGTAACCGTAGCAAATACAACCGTCGAAACAGAAATTTTAGCGCACAATATACCTGCAGACGGCGTTAGAAAAGGTAGCGTAATTACGATAGAGCTAGCAGGTCAATACAGTAACGCAAGTAGTAGCGACGACTTTGCTATTATATTTAAAATTAACGGCGTCGTAGCTTACGACGTACTGCGCGTAGGCGGTAACGCATCCGCTTCTGGATGGCGCTGTAAATATAAAGCTAGCGTTCAAAGCGTCGGTAGCTCTGGCTCTTTGTCTGACTATGCCGAGTTTGTAGAAAACGGCGAGCCTGTAGAAGCTATAGCAGATATTAGTCCGCGTACGTTAAATACTACTGCTAATATGGATTTCGAGGTATTTCTTAAATGGGATAACGCAGACGCAGGTAATACCTTTACGCGTACAATAGGTATTTTCAAAATAGAGTAATGCAGGCAGGAAAAACAGGTTTTTTACAGGATGCAGACGGTAAAAACAGCGTTATGCGTTTAGCGTTCGTTTGGTTAATTTTAAACGCTACTGCGCTTTCTTGGTATGTACTACTAACCGACGCTACAAACGTCGGCGGCGCGGCGGCTATATTTGGAACGGTTACAGGCGTAGCTACAGGCTTAAAGATTATACAGAAACAGCAGGAAAATAGCGGAGAAAATGATGCAAAAAATTGAGCATATAATGGAACAGCTACAGCTAGAGCATACGTATATAGGTAAAGTACTGCTAATATTAGATACGGTCGGCGTATCTTTTAGCGTAGGCTATTACGGTCTAAATCTAACCGACAAAATAAACGAACTAGCTCCGCCTATTATTTTAATGCTAACTATACTTTCTTTGCTTCTTTCAATTATCTATAAATCAGCCTTCGAGTACAGGCAGTACCGAAAGCGCAAAAAAGAAGCGAAAAAATGACGACTATCCCAACTACAGCCGAGTTATATACTTCTATTCTAACAGACTTAGAAGCAGAGCTAGGTATACAAATTAGTCCGATAGGCCGCGTATTTTTGCGCGCTCTGGCGGCAGTACAAGCGGCTAAACTAAAGCTATTCTATTTAGCTATCGGTTTTTTGCAAAAAAACATTTTCGCCGATACTGCAGACCCAGAAGCGTTAGGCGGTACTTTAGAGCGCTTCGGTAGAGTAAAGCTAAACCGTAATCCGTTTGCGGCTACTGCAGGCGAGTACGCAGTAGATGTTACAGGTACAATAGGCGCGACCGTAGAAGCGCAGACTACTTTCAAGTCGGACGATACTAGTACAAGTCCGGGATTTTTGTATGTACTAGACGCCGCCGTTACTTTAACGAGTACTACGCAGAGTATAACGCTACGAGCGCTAACAGCCGGAAACGACAGCGAGCTAATAGTAGCCGATACTTTAACGGTAACTTCGCCTATAGCGCAGGTAGACGACCTAGCGACGGTAACAGCTATAACTATAGACCCTATAGCGGCAGAAACTATAGACGAATACCGCGCGCGAGTATTAGAGGCGTACAGGCTAGAGCCGCAAGGCGGCGCGGCTTCGGATTATAGGCTCTGGAGTAGCGACGCGCAAGGCGTAAGGCAGTCGTATCCGTATAGCGCTAGCGGCGCAGTTAACGAGGTAGACGTATATATAGAAGCTACCGACGCGGACAGCGTACCTGTAGGCTCTGGCGTACCTTCGGCGACTATTCTAACAGACGTAGAGGCGGTTATAGAGTTCGACCCAGATACTACGCGACCTTTAGACGAACGAGGCCGCAGGCCTGTACAGGTTATAGTTAACGTTTTGCCTATTACGCCGATTCCAATAGATATAGATATAGTAGACTTTACAGGTACAGCGTTAGACGAAAATACCGTTACAGCCGCACTAACTGCATACGTAGATGGAATTAGGCCTTTTATAGCAGGCGCAGACGTACTAGCAGAGGTAAACGATACTATAAATATTAACGGTATCATTTTTACGATACAGGACGCAGTACAAGGCGTTAACTTTACTAGTTTAACGCTACTAGTAAATAGTTCGCCTTCAAACTCTACGCAGTTTTTACTAGGCGACATACCAAAAGTTAACAGTATTACCTTTAGCTAAAATATGGCTACGCGCGAAGAAATAATTAGAAAGGTAACTAGACAGCTATATCCAACAGGCAGAGCGTTTAAAATGCCTAGCGGCGGTACACTAGACCGCGTTAATAAAGCGCTAGCTGTTACAGAAGCGCAGGCCTTCGAAGACGCTAGAGCGATACTATACGCAGTACTGCCAGATAACGCAAATTTTACAGCAGAAGACGCCGCGCAATGGGAAACAAGGCTAGGCCTAATAACTAATCCTGCGACTTCGCTAGTAGACAGAAAAGCGGCGATAATTCGCAAAATGAACCATCCGGGTAATATACCTGCGCGACAGCATTACCTATACATACAGCGAAGCCTACAGCTAGCTAACTTTAACGTCTACGTACAGGAAAATATTAGCGGCCTGCCGCCAGAAGATTACATTAACGCAGGTAGCTATAGCTCTGCAGAGTTTGGAGCGTTTGAGTACGGCGAGTACGAGTATAACTATAGTACTATACCTGTAATTAACGTACCGTTTGAATACGGACAATTTGAGTACGGACAAATAGCGTACAACGGCGGCTATAATAACCTAGTCGCTAACTATATCGACGCAAATTTGGACGCTAATTTCGACGTCGGCGGTAGTTTTCGCTCTTCTTTCTTTATAGGCGGCGCTACTTTTGGTAGCTTTGCAAATGTAGACGCTAACAGGGAGCAGGAATTTAGACAGTTAATTTTAAAACTAAAGCCTGTAAATACAGTAGCTTTTATCTTCGTAAATTATATATAGAAAAAATGGCAAAAGGAGTACAGAATTACCCAAATATTGACACATCAGACCCTACAGCATATCCAAACGGCATAATTAAAGATACGCCAAACGGTACGCCTGTTAACGTTTTAACTAACTCGGATATACATTCGACGCTAGATAAATTACTAAGGTATCAAGGCACGCCTGCAAACAATACGCCAGACAACGAAACGAACGGCTACCAATATTTAAAAGCGATTTTGCAGGTATTGCCTAACAAATATGTCTGGGAAACCATCACAAACGGCGACGGCGATATCCAAACGCTTTCACGCGCAGATATCAATGCGGCGGTAGCTATGGCAGGTACGCCGTCTGCAGTAGGCGCGGCAGACTTCGGTAGACCTATAGACGGCGCTACTCTAGACAAATTACTAGATTGGAATATATTTATTTGGGTTAAGTATTTTGGAACTAGTGAATGGTTAAGTTTTGGCATCGGAAATAACGTTACTAATTTAGTTCGTGTAACTATAAACAGTAGCGGCGATATGGAATTTTATTTTAATATCTCACCACTAGGCGACCCTGCAGACGTACGCGTAGTTTTAATAGGTTAAAATGTCTAGCGCGTTAGAGCTAAATATTAACGCCGAGGACATAGTAAAGTTTACAAATAAACTAGAAAAACTAAGTACTACAGCGCTCCCTAATGTCGTTAGAAAAACGCTAAACGACGTAGCTATGGACGTTAAAAAGAAGACGCTACCGAAGACTGCAGGCCAAAACTTCGAAACTCGAAATAAAACATTTTTTAAAAGAGGCTCGCGCGTAAACTTCGCTAGCGGTAAACGTCTGCAGGACTTAGTAGCTACGGTAGGTATGTCGGACAACGGCATAAAAGGCCGCGACGCTGTTAGTAACCTAGAAGCGCAGGAACGAGGCGGCACAATTAGCCGAACGTACATTCCAACAGATAAAGCCAGAGTTAGCGGTAGTAGAGGCCGAGCAGTACAAGCTAAAAACAGGCTAAAGAAAGTTAAAGCAGGTAAAGTAATAAAGACCAAAGAAAGCAAAGGCAGTAATTGGAGTCAGCGCGCTATAAAAGCCTCTTTAGCGGCAGGCGTAGGCGGTTACGTAGAGGATTGGAATAGCGGCAGAAGCGGACTAATTTGGCGCGTTAATTCTATACGCCGTACAGGTCGCGGTATTAGATTTAAGAAAACTAACATTTTCTATATAAACAAGTCTGGAAAAATTAACGTAAAAAATACGCAGGTAGCCAGAAAAGCGGCGACGGAATCGTATAAAAGGCTAGGTAATTTATTTGTCGCAGAGGCAGAAAAAAGATTTAAAAGAGCGCTAAAATGAGTTGGTTAGAAAAGGTAAAAAACGGTTTAACGATAACCTGCGGCGACGGTAAAGAGTATACGCCGAACTACCTAAACGCTACGAAGTCTGTAGCGTATAACGTAGCCGAGTTTAATTTTCCAAATATAGACGGTACGCTAGTAGAGCGAAAAGCGGCGCAAGGCAGAAAATTTCCAATAGAAATTTATTTTCAAGGCGAAGAAAATTTAGATACTGCGGCGGCGTTCGAACGGTCGGCAAACGACTCCAGAAGTTGGACGCTTTCGCATCCGTACTACGGCGATATTATCGTTCAGCCTGTCTCTTTAGTCTTCGATAATTCAGAGCATAACGTTAGCAAAATTACAGGTACGGTATTAGAGACTATAGAGAAAATTAGGCCAGACGTTAGCGTAGCGCCTATAGAAGCTATAGTAGAGGCGAAAGCGGTAGCAGACGCGGCGCTAGGCGACGCATACGTTAACGCAGAGCCGCCGACAGCTAGCGGCCTCGCAGACTTTCTAGGTAAAGTACAAGGCGCATACGAACAAGGCAAACAGTATGCAGGCGAAGCAGGTAGCTACTACGATAACGCAATGAGAACGGCGCAGTCCGCTATAACCGCTTCGCAGGCGGCTATAGGTAGCGGATTTACTGCAGTAGCTACGGCTCTACGAGCTACTAGCGACGCTATACAGTTTGTACAGAGTTTTCCGGCGGACTTTGTATCGAATATAGAAGGCAGATTTACAGCAATGCAGGCGCAATTTAGCCGCCTAACCGAAGTACTAGTTCCTGCGTCTATGAATAACGAAGATAAAGAGCAGTACGCGCTACAGGCAGGTACGCTAATTAGTACTATGGCAGTATCTACAGTACAGCAGGTAGAAGTAGACGCAGAAGGTAATTTTAATACTGTGGAACAGACCTACGCAAGCGCAGGCGTAGCGCTACAGGCTATAGATTTTTTACTAGAAAACTATAACACTTTCGCCGCTACTATGGATTTACTGCAGACAGAAAACGGCGGCAGTCCAGAAAGCTACGTTCCAAGTTTTGCGACTATGCAGGCGCTCGAAAATGTAGTTAACTTAACAGCCGCTAACCTGTTTAATATCGCGCTAAATTCACAGCAGGAACGTACTGTTATTTTACGATACGACAGCAATCCGATAGAGCTAACGCATAGATTTTACGGCCTAGACAATGCAGACGAAAACCTAGCGCGCCTAATACGTACTAACAACTTCGGACTAAACGAGTACCTGCTAGTACGAGCTAATACGCCTATAGTTTTTTACGTATGATTTTAAAAGTAAATAACAAAAAATTCGACTTTTTTAACGACGTAAACGTTACTATGCGCTACGATGCGGTAGCCTCTTCGTTTGGATTTTCTGCGCTTTTTGATGCAGAAAGCGACGCGCATAAAAGACTATTTAAACCGCTAACGTATAGCAAAGTAGAAATAGAGCATAACGGCGAGCTAATAATAACAGGCCGAAAAATATCTAATAGCTACAGGTCAACGGCAAAGCCTACGCCTGCTACTATTAGCGGTTACTCGTTAACAGGCGTATTAGAGGACTGTACTGTACCTGTATCGGCTTATCCTCTGCAGTTTGACGGTCTAACGTTAAAAGAAATAGCGGAGAAACTATTAGCGCCTTTCGATATAGCGCTAGTAGTGGATAGCGCTGTTACTGCCAGAGCTAACGAGGTACTAGATACTAGCGACGCTTCTACTACAGGTAGTATAAAAAACTACCTAGTTAGCCTAGCTAGCCAGAAAGCTATAATAGTAACGCATACAAAGTACGGCGCGTTATTTTTAACAGAAGCAAAAGCTAACCGCAAAGCTATAGCCGATTTATCCGACGCGTACGAAAAGACTATAGCTATAGACGGACAAAAATTGCATAGCGTAGTAGCGGTAGTAAAAGACGCAGATATTAAAGGCGGCAACGCAGGCGAAGCCGAACTAGATAATCCGCTAGTTACTTCGTTTAGGCCGTCTGTAGGTACTCAAAAAAGCGGAGACGACAACGATACAGAGCTAGCGGCAAAAGCGAAACGAGGCGCAGAGCTAAAAGGTATAAAACTAACAGTAAAACTAAATAGTTGGACTGTAAACGACCGAATTATTAGACCTAATAACGTTATTAGTATTAAAGACCCCGAGCTATTTTTATACAGTCGCTCTAATTGGTTTATAGAGCAGGTCGTATTAAATGGTACAGAAAAGCTACAGACAGCTACGTTAACCTGCGTTTTACCAGAGGCCTATACATACGCGACGCCTAAAAATCCATTTAAGTAATGTACATAGTAAAAGTTATTTCTACCAGAATTTCAGAAGCTAGGCGGCTAATTAAGTTTTTACGCAGAGGCCGTAGCGACGTTAAAGAAAACTTCGAGGCGTCGCCTTTCGGCCTAGACAGTAATCCTGTAGAAGATACCGTAGCGCTATACTCTAATACTAGCGTTAACGGTCAGTCCGTAGTAGTAGGCTATGTAGGTACTAACAAAATAGCAGACGTAGGCGAGTTTAGAACGTTTGCAACAGACAGCAACGGTAACGAAGTCTTCTATACATATCTAAAAAACGACGGCACTCTGGAGCTAGGCGGCGACGCAGATAACCTAGCGCGCTACGGACAAATAGAGGCGAGCGTTAACGAGCTAAAAGACAGCGTAGCAGAGCTAAAAAATATTTTTTCTGCTTGGACGCCTGTACCGCAGGACGGCGGTACGGCTCTGCAGTTAGCGGCTTTATCTTGGGCTAGTACGCCTTTAGTAGAAGACATAACGCTAGCCAAAATAGACGAAATTAAAACTCTTTAATACCTTTACAAAATGCTACCTAATTCTACAGGCGTTACGTATAATTCAGAATTTGACTATATAGACAGCGCTACTACTTTAATAGTCCGCCTAAATCGCATACGCGCAATAGCGGCAGAGCTAGAGCTAATACTATTAAAGGCCGCGAGTACAGACAATATAGAGGAGTACAGTTTAGACGACGGCCAGACAAAAATTAAAACCATATACCGAAGCGTAGGTAGTATTACAGCAGGCCTAGTAGCTTTAGACGCTCTGGAACAGCGAATTATTAACAGACTGCAGGGCAGAGTAGTACGCCTAGTAGACGAAAAAAACTTTAGGATTGGGAATTGTTAAAGACATACGCGAAGGCCTAGCAGGTATACTAAAACCTAGCGCCGAGCAGTCTACCGAAAAGGCGAAAGCATATAAAACTAGCTCTGCGTTACCTGCAGGCGCAGGATGGAGTTTGTCGTATAACGGCGAAAAAAATAGCGGCGAATTGGGTCCGCCTATTAACTACCTGCCAAACTACGCGGCGCTACGCGTTAGAAGTTGGCAGAGCTATACAGAAAGCGAGGTTACTAAAACAGTTATAGACCGCTACGTTACTTGGGCAGTAGGTACAGGATTAAAACTGCAGGCCTCGCCTAACTTAAAAGTACTGCAGACCGAAAACATAGAAGACTTTACTAAAGAAGGCCGGAACAAATTTGCGGCGGCGGTAGAGGCTCGTTTTAAAATTTGGTCTGAAAATACATTTAGCACCTATAGCGGAAATAGCTCGTTTAGTTTAGACGAAGGCGAGGCTATGAAAAATACGCTAATAGGCGGCGACGTTTTAGTAGTTATGCGTTTAGTTAAAGGCGTAGTAAAAGTACAGCTAATAGACGGACAGCATATCCAAACGCCGCTAGGTCTAGGTGTTGCTAGAAATGGTAATAGAATAGTTAACGGCGTAGAGCTAGACAGCAAAGGCGCGCATACTGCATACTATGTAAAGCGCGCGGCGTTAGACTACAAACGAATACAGTCGGTAGGTAGAAAGTCGAAGCAGAAATTAGCTTTTATGGTATACGGTAGCAGATACCGCATAGACAGCACTAGAGGTATGCCGCTAGTTTCTATAGTACTAGAAACACTAAAGAAGCTAGAGCGTTACAAAGAAGCTACGGTAGGCTCTGCAGAAGAGCGCGCTAAAATAGTCTACCAGATAGTACATAGCGAGTATAGCACAGGCGAAAGTCCGCTACTAAAAAGACTAGCCACAGCTAACGACGTAGACGGCAGTAGTCCAGACGGTCTACCTGTAGACGTTAGCGGTAACGCAATGGCTAGAACGGTAGCAGTTTCTACCGATAAACAAACGTTTAATATGGCTCAAGGCTCGGAGCTAAAAGCGTTAGAAAGCAAAGTAGAAATCAACTTTAAAGACTTCTACGATACTAATTTCGACATTATTTGCGCCGCGCTAGGTATACCGCCTAACGTCGCGCGTATGCTGTACGACGACAATTTTAGCGCCTCGCGCGCCGCGTTAAAGGATTGGGAAAACTCGCTTCGAGTAATTCGTAAAAAGTTTAGCGCGCAGTTAAACGAGCCTGTCTATAAATTCTGGCTCTGGAGCGAAATACTTAGTAAAAAAGTACAAGCTAAAGGCTATACTAATGCGCTCGCGGTAGGTAACGAAATGGCTGTAGCGGCCTACTCTTCTAGTAGGTGGATAGGCTCTAACGTACCGCATATAGACCCGCTAAAAGAAGCCAGAGCAGAGCGCGAAAAGTTGGGTCCTCTAGGCGTAAACGTACCTTTAACGACGCCAGAAAAAGCGACCGAAAATTTAGGCGAAGGCGAAAGTACAGAAAACTTTATCCGCTTTAGCGAAGAGCTAGCGGCTATGGATGCAGTAGGCCTAGAAACAGAAGATGAAAAGAGCGAAGGCGTTTAATCCTTTAGAGGCGGCATTTTTTGCGCCTCTGTAGCCTCTTTTAGTATTTCGCGGATTTTTGGTCGTAGCAGAGCTACTACAGTAGTACCTTTATTTAGCGCTATATTAGTTAGCGTCGCCTTTGTTTCTTTTAGGATATTCTGCAGTACAATCCTATCGAAGTCGGTAGAAGTATTAGACATACTCCAAATTTAAAAAATGTATACATTCTTTGCGCGCCTTTTCTTTTTTATTTTGCTTTGCCTTTAACTATGAAGGAAATTCTTTTATACGGCGCGCTTTTTAACGAGACAATCGTCCGAGCTATTAGAGCTATGGACGACGTTAAAGAAGACGACGGCGGCATAGTTTTACGAATTAACAGCGAAGGCGGTAGCGTTGAAGATACTTGGGGCGCTATAGCTAAGTTTTCAGAGCTAAAGGTTAAAAAGACGGTTAAAGTAGACGGCGGCGCGCATAGTATGGGCGCTTTTTTCTTAGCGTATGCAGATAATGTAGAGGCGGCAGACTTTAGCAGATTTACGCTACATAGAGCCGCCTTTTCGCCTTGGATTGAGCAAAACGAAGAGTACTTTACCGAAGACCGAAAGGCCGCGCTAGTAGCTATAAATAAAAGCCTACGCAAAGCGTTAGAAAGTCGCGTTAATTCGGAAAAATTTGAAGCGGTAACAGGCGTATCTTTTAAAGAGCTATTTAGTTTAGATAGCCGCATAGACGTACAGCTAACAGCCGCAGAAGCTAAAAAGGTCGGCCTAGTAGATAAGGTAGTTAAAATAACGCCTACAAAAAGAGCCGAGCTAAACGCTTTCGCGGACAGAATAGCCGCGCATTATGCACCAAAAGAAGACCAAATTAAAAATCCAAAAAGTCGAAAAATGACGGTTTCAGAGTTTAAAAATGAAAATCCAGAAGCATACGAAGCGGTAGTAGCCGAAGGCGTAGCTAAAGAAAAAGCCAGAGCAGAGGCGTTTTTACAGTTTGTAGAAGTAGACGCTAAAGGTGTTAAAGCAGGCATAGAGGCCGGAGCTGAAATTAGCTCTAAAGAAATGGTAACTTTTGCCAGAGCAGAATTTGCCGCAGAGCAACTAGCTAGCGCAGAAGCAGAAGCACCTACAGCAGAGGCGACCGAAACGCCAGAAGTAGGCGAAAAGAAAACCGACGGTACAGAAGCAGAAGCAGTAGCGGCAGTAGCCGACTTTATGGCAGAAGCAAAGTCCGCACTAAATCTAAATTCTAAATCGTAAAAACGTAATGATAATGGACACTTCCAATCAACTTTTTCAAAATTACGACACTTCTAAAATCTTTGTTTGGAACAACAGATACCAAGAAGAGTCTATTACTAACTCTAGCTACGACGTAGGTACACTAGAAGCAGGTACAGTTATGGCGCGCTATATAGGTACGGATATGCTAATACCTTTCGACAGTACGGATATTAAGTCTATGCCTATCGGTATTTTAACGCAAAGCGTTACGATTCAGGGAGGCGAAACCGTTAACGTAAATATTTGCGTAGCAGGCGACGTAGTAGCGCCAAAACTTGTTTTTGTAAATGGTACAGATACGCTAAACACTTTAATGGTAAACGGCGAGCTAGTAAGAGACGCAATCCAAGGCGACGCCGTAGGTATTAAGCTAGTCGGCAGTACAGAGTTAACTAACTTCGATAATCAGTAAAAAATGAACATTCCAGCATCACAGGCCAGAGAAGTTTTTACGCAAACGCGTATAGACGAATACAGAGAACGTACTACTCCAATGTCGTTTCTGCGCTCTTTCTTTCCAACAGTAGAAAGCGGCAGTAAATACCTTTCTATAGAAGTACAGCGAGGTACAGAAAAAGTAGCTATCGACATAGAGCGAGGTACAGAAGGCAACAGAAACAGCGCTAGCAAGTCTACGCAAAAAGCGTTTTTACCGCCTTACTACCGCGAGTATATGGACGCTACCGACCTAGAAATTTACGACAGGCTTTTTACAGCTAGCGGCGTAATTAGCGGTACAGACTTCGCCGGATTTGTTCGCGAGCTAAACGACGAGATGCAAATGCTACAGTCGAAAATTGAGCGAGCGTATGAATTACAATGCGCGCAGGTACTTACTACAGGTATAGTACAGCTAAATCAAGGTACTAATATCGACTACAAGCGAAAAGCGGCCTCTTTAGTAGACTTAGGCGCTCCAAATTATTGGACGCAGGCTACGGTAGACCCTGCAGTAGCTTTAGAGAACGGCGCAAACTTTTTGCGACAGGTAGGCAAAAGCAGAGGCTCTACTATTAACGCTATAGTAGGTTCTGACGTACTAAACGTACTGTTTAATAACCCAATTTTTGCGGCAAAAGCGGACATTCGTAGAATGGATTTAAACGAGGCTTTCGCACCACAGCGCGACAGCGTAGGCGGCGCATTGCACGGAAGAATTTCAGCAGGCGCGTATAACTTTAACATCTGGACATACCCAGAGTTTTACGACGACGCGGCAGGCGTTAGTACGCCTTACCTAGACCCGAAAAAAGTTATTTTGTTGCCAGAACAGCCGCGTTTTAAATTAGGCTTTGCGGCAGTACCGCAACTAGTTAGCACAGGCGGAGCGGTTAATACTCGCGGCGCATACGTTTTTAACGACTATATCGACGACAGAATGTCAGCGCATATCTTCGACATTAAAAGCGCAGGCGTAGCTATTCCGGTAGCAGTAGACGAAATCTATACTTTTAAAGCTATCTAAATGCAGAGCTATAGAGTTATAGCTTTAAGTTTAGGCGGCAGAAGAAACAAGGTATTTTCCTTGGGCGAAGTCGTTACGCAGGCGCAGTTAGCCGCGCCTGTAAACGACCTAGTCAGCGGCGGCTACTTAGAGGCTGTAGCTTCTAGCAATGCAGAAGAGGTAGAAGTAGAGGTAGTAGAAACTGCAGAGGTAGAAGCGCCAGAAACTAAGCTAGTAGAAAAGGTAGAAGAGGCCGCAGAAGTTACAGGCGGCATACCTGCGTTTTCAGACCTAAGTAAAAAGCAGATTATAGCGAGGCTAAAAGAGGCAGACGCTAAGTTCAACAAAACTTGGACTAAAAAGTCGCTTTACAGTCTACTAGAAGAGGTTAGCTAAAAACTAATACAATAGATTAAAAAAGCGCGGTAACTAAGTTACGGCGCTTTTTTTTTAACTTTACTCCGATGGGTTTACTAAAGCAGGCGCAGAAAGATATAGAGCAAATTACTACTAACGACGCTACAGGCTTCGCCGTAGTAGCTTATATGTATTTATCTAACGGTACTATAGCAAAGGTTAAAGGTACTACAGCTAGGCACTATTTAGGCTTCGATACAGACGGCGTTAAAATATCTTCGCTAAATGCTCACGTATCTTTTAGCGAAAAAACGCTAACAGACGCAGGCGTTACAGTTAGAAACTCTGCAGGCGAAGTTAATTTACTAGGCAAACGCGTCCAGATTAACGACAGCGCCGACGTATTACGCGACTACGTAGTAGTAGAGCAATACCCGGACGAAACTATAGGCCTAATAGTACTAATACTAGGCTCTGCAGAAGAGGCTAATGTAAACGGTAACGGCTCGCTCTAATGGCTTTAATAACTACAGTTATACCTACGCAGGCATACGAGGCAATACGCGACCGTATAGCCTCTATTTTAGCTGTAGAATTAGCAGAGCAGGTAGCGCTACGCGGCCTAACTATAGACATACCTGTTTTTACAGAGCGATACGCTAAAGTAGACGCTGTAGAAACGCCTTGTATAATAGTCTCTTTAGCTCGCGGCGACTACCAGAATCAAGACCCTACAGTAGCGCAAGGCGACTACGTATTTAATATAGACGCGTACGCCTCTGCTAAAAATACGCTAGATAGCTCTGGACAGTTAATAGCGCGCGGCGATACAGCTAGCGTTATATTTTTAGAAGGCCTTTTAGGTATATGCCGCGCGATTATACAGGACGCTAACTACTACAGGCTAGACTTTCCGCCGTCGTTTATAGCTAGGCGGCAAATCCAGAGTATAGAAACCGCTACGCCTGCTACAGCGCAGGACGTTAACGACGTCGTTATGGGTAGGCTACAGCTAGGCGTAACAGCCGCCGAGCAGAACGGTATGCAGTATGCAGATTTAATAGGCGACTGGCAGACGGTCGTAAATATCGACCAAACTAACGCAGGCTACGTATTTACGGCCTCTTCGTAAATAGGCCTTTTTTTTCGTCTGTATATTTGCGTATGCGTAATATTTAGTATATTCGCAAAACATTTAAAATATAACGATATGAATGAGAAAACGCATTGGAAAACATTGCGTAACCCTGATTTTTTCGGGGCGTACGTACCTATAGAAGCAGGCGGCGACGTAATAGTTAAAATACTAGCCGTAGCTAAAGAAACCGTTACAGTAGCCGACGGTAAAAAAGAAGAGCATACAATAGCACAGCTAGAAGGCTATCCGCCTTGGATACTAAACAGCATAAACCAGAAAACCATAACTAAAGCGCTAGGCTCGCCTTTCGTAGAGGATTGGGCAGGTAAACGCGTTACCTGTTACGCGGCAAAAGTTCGCGCCTTCGGCGAAAATGTAGAGGCTGTAAGAGTACGAGACAAAGCGCCTGCAGAAGAGGTAGCCGAACAGGTAGACGAAAAGCCAGAGCTAGAACCAAATCACGAACAGTGGAACGGATGGCATAGCGCCGTAGTAGCAGGCGAAGTAGATATAGCAGAAGTTAAAAAGCACTACAAACTAACAGCTAAAAACGAAACACTAATCCAGAAAAAATGAAGCTACCAGAATTTAAAATAAGATGCTCGGCTATAGGTCAAATTATGACTAACGCGCGAAGCAGTAGTAGCCTTTCTGCTACCTGTACTAATTACCTAGAGGATTGGGCAAAAGAGCAGGCCTACAGCCGACGAAAAGACTTTTATAGTAAGCAATGCGAAAAAGGTACGCTAAAAGAAGACGACAGTATAGCGGTAGCTAGAACGCTTAACAAATGGCCGGACAGCGTACAGAAAAATACGCAGTACTACGAAGACAGTTTTTTTACAGGTACGCCAGACGTACTGCTAAAAGACAGCGTAGAAGATATAAAAAACGCTTGGGACGCGTTTACGTTTCCGCTATTCGCTAAAGAAATTAAAGGCCTGCCTAAAAAGTACCAAAACTACGAGTATCAACTTCGCGGTTATATGCAACTAACAGGCAGACGAAAAGCAGGCCTAATTTATACGCTAATGGATGCTCCAGAGCATTTAATAGACCGAGCCGCATATATGAAAGCAAAAGACCTACAGCTAGACGAAGTACCTGTAGAGCTATTTGAGGAAATGCGCTCTTTTATGAGTTACGAAAATCTGCCTACAGGTTTACGCTACAAACGTTTCGAAATAGAGGCAGACGCAGAAATTTTACAGAAAATGCAGGAACGAGTTATAGCCTGCAGGCAGTACATAGCGGACAATATACAGCCGCTTTTTAATCACATTTAATGCAGTATTCACTAATTCCAAAAAACTAAAAATGGAAAAATTAGAGGCAACAGGTACAGTCCACCTAATCGGCGAAGTAGAAACTTTTGGCGACAACGGATTTAGAAAAAGGCTACTAGTATTACAGCGCGACGCTAATACGCAGTATCCGCAGTACGTACCTTTTGAGTTTACGCAGAGTAACTGCGAAAAGCTAGACGGTCTGCAGGTCGGTAGTATAGTTACGGTTAGCTATAACCTACGAGGCCGCGAGCATAACGGTAAATACTACAGCAGTCTACAAGGCTGGAAAATAGACGTCGCAGAAATGACCGGAGCTCCTGCGCCTATCGCGCCTGCACCTGTAGCGCCGTCTGCACCTGCTCCACCTACGGCAAAGAAAGCGCCAAAAAAGAAAGCGCCAGAGCCGCAAATATACGAAGACGAAGGCGAAGACTTGCCTTTTTAAAAATCTATTCGTATACTACGCGAGGAGGTCGGCTATATGCCGACCTTTTGCGTTTTAGTGTAACTTTTTGCAGGCCAATAGTTCCACAATCTTCCACCAAATTTTACGCCTGTTTGTAGTCGTAGCGCGGCATACAGGCCAATGGAAACCGCTTTTTAGTGTAAACCTGTCTTTTAGCTCTTCGGTAATAGTATTACCTTCGTAGATGCGCTAAAAGCAAAAGTTACAGTTTAGTTTACACTTGCAAAGCATTAAAAGCCTGCAGTACAGCCGTTTAGCTCTGTTTTAGTGGAACTTTTGCTGTAACTTTTACCGCCTAAATTGGAAACTTTATGTAACTTTTCTAGAAACCTGTTATACTTAGTAAATATATTATACTTTTGCAATCGTTAAAGACTGTAAAAGTTTTTAATAGACAACGAAACCAGAAGTAAAGACCTTGTAGAGCAGTCGCCGAAAAATCGTTTATCGTTGGACATTTTCGGCTCGTACGTTTAAACGTCGTACGGCTCTACATTTTTTAAAAAGCAACGAAGCGAATGAGTAACAGCCTAAAATTTGACGACGGCAAAAAACTACTAAAGGCAGGCTTTAGTATAATGGTAGTAGACGAAGACAAAAAGCCGCTACAAAGTTGGAAACGTCTGCAGTCCGAACCGTTAACAGAAGTAGAGCTAGCTATTAACCTAAAAAAGCCGAACGTCTGGCGCTACGGCTTAATTACAGGATTTAACGGCCTCTTTTGTATAGACGTAGATTTAAAAGTATTTCCGAAGGTAGACGACCGCGAAACGTTTTTTAGCGAGTTTATTAGCTTCATTCGCGATAATATAGATAGCTTCGACAAAAAAGTAGCCGTATACAAAACGGCAAATTTCGGCTATCATTTAGTATACAGAACAGACAGCAAACTAGGTAACGTAAAACTAGCTAGGCGCAAAGAACATAAAGAAGCGGTTATAGAAACGCGAGGCGTAGGCGGCTATATAGTAGTCTACGACGACTGCGTTAATAAAATGGACTATTTGTCTGTAGAAAAGTTAACCGACGAAGAGCATAATATACTAATAGAAATAGCTAAATTCTACGACGAACCTACAGAGCATATACCTGTAGACGAACCGAAAAAACAAACGCCTAAAATAGATACTGCAGGCGTACCGCCTTGGACAGACTTTAACGAGCGTAATACAGTACTAGACGTAGTAGGCGACGAATTCGAAGTAGTACGAACGTTACAAAGCAGGTACATAGTAAAGCGCTACGGCTCTAACGCCGCGCATAGCGGCTATATATATCGGGATTCTGGCTGTTTATTTCTGTTTAGTACAGGTACGGCTTATCCAAACGAGAAACTACTAACGCCGTACGCTCTTTACACTTGGAAAAACCATAACGGCGACTACTCGGCGAGCGCTAAAGCATTATACGCAGAAGGCTACGGCGACAGGGTAGTAGTACCTATAGAGCGCATAGAAGAAGAAATTAAAATAGACGTTTCTACGCTAACTTTTCCAATAGATATTTTTCCAAAAGGTATACAGCATTATTTAGTAGAATGTAATAAAACGCTAGATAGCTCGCTAGACTATATGGGCGCTAGTATGGTATGGATGCTATCGGTAGTAATAGGTAACTCTATGAAGCTAAAAGTAAAAGCAGGCTGGAACGAAAGTACTACGGTCTGGATTAGTTGCGTCGGTAAAGCAGGCCTAGGAAAAACGCCTTCGGTAGATAATGTAGTCCGGCCTCTGCAGAAAATAAACAGCCGCGAAATAAAAGACTACCAGAAGCGCTACAAAGCATTTAAAGAGTACGAGGCGTTAGAACCTAAAGAAAAGAAAAACGCTCAAGAGGTACGCGAGCCGACTAAAAAGCAATTTATAGTTAACGACGTTACTATAGAAGCGTTAGTAGAGCTACACGAAGAAAATCCAAACGCTGTAGGCGTCTTTAAAGACGAGCTAGCAGGATGGATTAAAGATATGAATAAGTACCGCGCAGGCTCGGATTTAGAGTTTTGGCTATCTAGTTGGAGTAATAAACCTGTAGCGCTAAATCGTAAAACCGTTAAAAATACCTACGTAGAAAGTCCTATTATACCTGTACTCGGCGGTATACAGCCTGCTATACTTAGCGGCCTGTTTACTGCAGAAAATAAAGAAAACGGCTTTGTAGACCGTATGCTAATATGCTATCCAGACCTAAAAGTAGAAGCGTATAACGAGGCAGAAATGGACGAGGAACTTTTACAATGGTACAGCGACTATATACTAGCTATGTATAGCGACGTAAAAAACAAGCTAATACAGCTAGACGAAGACGGTACAGTAGTAGAGCATATTATTAGCCTAGAGCCAGAAGCAAAAAAGCATTGGGCTAGAATTTTTAACGACATTACAGACAGCCAGAACAGCGACGCTGAAAATGAGTATATGAAGAGTATGTTACCGAAGCAAAAAAGCTATATACCGCGTTTCGCTCTTCTGTTAAATGCGCTAGATAATTACGACGCAGGCCGTCCAATTTTGTCGCCTGTTAGCGCGGACTCTATGCTAAAGGCGGAAAAACTTTCTAGGTACTTCGTTAGTATGGCAAAGAAGCTAAAAGTAGATATAGTCCACGTAGGCAAATTAAAGAGCATAGCGGTAGACGCAGGCTATAAAGCTACCGAGTTCGAAAAGTTCAAGGCTATGCTATTACTACAGCCAGAAACGAATTTAAGCGAGGCCGCAGAAATTCTAAACGTTAGCCGCCAGACTTTAACGAAGTGGAAAAAGAAAATAGCGCAGAATGGAGCTCCGACCGTATCAAAATAGGACTATAGCCGAGCTACGAAGCGGCTTTAAAAGAAACAGGCGGCAGGTACTCTGCCTGCCTACAGGCGCAGGTAAAACGGTTATTTTTTCCGAAATAGTCTATTTAGCGGCAGAGCGCGGTACTAAATGCCTAGTAGTTACAGACCGCATAGAGCTATTTAAACAGACTTTTAGAGCGTTACGGCGTACAGGTATAGCGCCGCAAGAAATAACTGCTAAAAGACGCGCAGAAGTAGACGCGGACGCCGTTGTATCGGTCGCTATGGTCGAAACCGTAAAGCGTAGAATAGTTAGCGGCAAAATTAGACTAAATCCAGAGCTAATAATTATAGACGAAGCGCATAAAAGAAACTTCGACGCTATAATTAACCTGTTTCCAAATAGCCTAGTAATAGGCGCTACGGCTACGCCTATCGGCGCGCAGTTTCATAAATACTATAGCGGTATAGTTTCTACTATAGATATACCAGAGCTAGTAGAAAAAGGCTATTTAGCTAAATGCAGAGCGTACGAAATGCAGGAAGATTTAAGCGACCTAAAAACGCGAGCAGGCGAGTATACAGCTAGTAGCCTAAACGAACACTACAACAAAAAAGACCTTTTCGACGGCGTAGTAGCCGAGTATATAAAAAAGGCCGCAGGTAAAAAGACGCTAGTATTTAACGTTAGCATAGAGCATACTTTAAATATGACCGAAGCGTTCCGCTCTGCAGGTATAGAAGCAGAGGCGCTAACTAGCAATACGCCGCCAGAAGAGCGCGAAGACATACTAAAACGGTTTAAAGAAGGTAGCGTTCCTGTACTAAATAACTGCGGCATACTTACTACAGGCTACGACGAACCTAGTATAGACTGCATTATAGTAAACAGAGCTACTAAAAGCCTCGCGCTCTGGCTACAAATGGTAGGTAGAGGCTCGCGAACGTTTGAAGGTAAAGAAGAGTTTTTAGTTTTAGACTTCGGCCTAAATCACAAAAGGCACGGACTCTGGCAACAGCCTAGAAATTGGAAAATAGAGCCGCCTAAAAAACGAAGCGACGTAAAAGACGTAGCGCCTGTTAAAAGTTGTCCAAACTGCGAGGCTATAATTTTCGCTACTGCGAAGGCCTGCGAGTTTTGCGACTACGTATTTCCGGTAGAAGCGGCAAAACTTCGCGAAGGCGTTTTAGTAGAAGTAACTAACGAGGCGGCGTATATCGGTAAAAAAGTTAGCGAAGTATCTTTAACCGACCTAGCCGACCTGCAGAAAGCTAAAAGGTTTTCGCATCACTATATTTGGAGGGTAGTAAGGTCTAAAGGCGTCGAAAGTTTGCGCGACTATGCGCGACTAATGAATTACAGCGGAGGCTGGATTATGCGTCAAAAAAAAGACCTGCATAACGCCGCCTTCGCAGATGTCCGAATATAGAGTAACCGAGCTAAAACTACAGGCAGACTGCTTTCAATGGCATTGGAATACATATACAGAAGAGCGCAGGCGGCTTTTTATGGTACATAATAATCCGCGCAACAAAATAGACGGCAACAGGCAAAAGGCCGCAGGTATGGTTAGCGGCGTAGCGGATTTAGCCTACCTTCAAAACGACAGGCCGCCGATTTTTATAGAAATGAAACTACCAGAAGGTCAGCAAAGCGAAGTCCAAATTAAATGGCAGAAGGTCGCCGAAAGTACAGGCGCTACCTACGTAGTCTGCAGGAGTTTAGAGCAGTTTAAACAGATAATAGAAGACGCTCGGAAAAAATAAATGCTTTTTTTTATGTAAACCTGTTGTATATCCGCAAAACGTTTATACATTTGCTCAACGTTTAACAGTAACAGCAACGAAAAAAATGCACAAAGCGCTCCAAATAACACAATTAGCCGACAGAGTTAACCTACTAGGCGGCCTGCATTTAGTAACTAAACTAGCCGAGCTAGTAATTAACTTCTAAAATAATTTTCTAAAGTATTGCATATATGCAAAACCTTTGTATATTTGCTCAACGTTTAACACTAACAGCAACGAAATGAAAGCTACAGAATACAAAATTTACGCAGAGCTAAGAGCTAACAATAACAGAGCTATCAATAACGACCAACGCGACAGAGGCGTAGGTACAGACCTGCAGGACGCGTTAAAAGCAGAAAACGCGCAGATAGACGAATTACTAAGCGCAGTACCTACTACAGCTATTAGCTGTATTTGCGGCGGTAGAATTTTCTACTTCGACGGTATCGTTAAAATAGGCGCTACTATGTACAGAGGCGCAGAAAAGGTTAACAAAAGCAACGGCTACAGAGCCGTAGAGGTTATAGACAGCATTACCGACAAAATGCGCTCAGATATGCTAGCAGACAGCTACTACTACTAAAAACTAAACTTTAACTAGCGGCAGGTCTAAAGGCCTGCCGCGCAAAACTTCAAAAAATGTCCAACGATAAACTAATAGACAAAATCCAGAAACTTCTAGCTATGGCTAACGGTACAGACGTACAGGCCGAAGCAGATACTTTTTTAGCAAAGGCAAACGAGCTACTGCTACTTCATAACCTAAGTTTAACAGACGTAGAGCTAGGCGGTACAGAAAATGCCGTTACAGAGGCTAAAGAGGCCAGAACGTACGGCGACGTAGAGGCGGAAGGTAAATACGAAGGCGCGCTAATGCACCATATAGCAAAGCATAACTTTTGTAGTACGATAATAACGAGCTACTACAACGGCGGCAAATTAAGCGTTATAGGTCGTCCAGATAATGTAGAGGCTACGCTTTATATGTTCGATACGGCGCGCGCAGGTCTGCGTAGAATTTCAAAAAAGGCGTACAGCGCGTACAGAAAAGAAGTCCTAGCGCAATTCGAGCCGCGCGAAGGCGAGACTATGGCAGAGCTAGAAAAATGTCTAAAAAGGTCGAAGCAGTTACGCTACCGAACTATATGGATACGCTCGTACCTAAAAGGCGCAGTAGTAGGCATAGCTAGAAAGCTAGAAGCAGAGCGCCAGAAGGCGACAGAAGGCAACGCGAGCCGCTACGCTATAGTACTGTCTAAAAATAACGAGGCTATCGAAAAGTACAAGGCCGACGAATACGGCGAGCTAGGACAGGCGCGAGCTACTAATACTAGTAACGTAGACCGTACAGCCTTCGCTAGAGGCGTACAAGGCGGACAAAATATGAATATAGCCGCAGGCGTTAACGCCGCTAAAACCGCTAACGCTTTACGCCTTAACTAATGGCTAGAGCTAAGAAAAAAGCGCGGCAGGACTTCGTACAACCCGAAGACCTGCCGCGTATTTCTGTATACGAGCTACCGTATAAAAACGGCGGATTTAAAATAAATCCATTCGAGTACAGAGGTCAGACGTATAGAATAGTAGGCACTACTTTAATCTACGTAGAAGACGTACAGCAGGCTACGTATAGTATTAAATGCGTAGAGACAGGCGAGTATAAAGAAAAGCCGGAGCAATGGCTAAAGGCGATAACGACGAAAAAAAAGAAGTAGCCGTTAAATGCGGTTAATATTTTGTACGTTTGCAAAACCTAGATTTTAAAAAATGACTATTCCAGACTTTAAAGACAGACTAAAAGCACAGCTAGAGCGTAAAGGCGTACAGCTAACCGAAGAGCAAATAGAGCAGGCCGTAAAAAAATACTACGGCGTAGAGCCGCCTAGCGTAGCGGCTGTTTTACTATTGCCTGCGGCTACCGACAGAGCAGACGCATACGCCAAAGCTATAGTCCATTTTAAGCCGATACTCGCGGCCTGTTGCGACGCTTTCGACCTGTCGCCTAGCAAAGCTAAAAAGGCGTACAGTTTTAACGATAATTGGAGGGATTTGCGCTCTATTGCTTCGTACATAGGCCTAAAGCGTTTAAATATTCGGCCTGCGTCTGCTATGGCAGAAGTACTAGGCCTACCGACGCCTGCGGCTGTTTATCACCAAAGCTACAGAGCCGAAAAGTTAATTAAAGAAAAGCGCGTAGTATTCTGCGAAAAATTAGATTTAATAACTGCTTCTTTAGATGTTTAGTTTTGGAAAAAAAAGCCGCGAGCGTTTAGAAACCTGCGCGCCAGAATTGCGTCTAATTATGCAGACAGCTATAACGCGCTCTTCGGTGGATTTTGGAATTTCGCAAGGCGCTAGAACCTTCGAAAAACAGCTAGACTACTTTACGCAAGGCAAAAGCAAACTAGACCCACGAAGACCAGAAAGCCTAGCGCGAGCTATGCACGTAATAACCGAAGACAGGCCGCTAGCTCTGGCTGTAGATATATACGCGTATCATCCTGTATATGAAGTACGCAAAAAAATAGCCTACGATATAGGTAGCCTCTGCTATATAGCAGGCGTTATACAGGCAGTAGCTAAAGAGCTATACGTAACAGGTACTACTACGCATTTAGTTAGATGGGGCGGAAATTGGGATAAAGACGCGGTTATTTTACACGATCAAAATTTTAACGACCTGCCGCATTTTGAGCTATATAAACCAGAAGCCTAGACAATGCTAACGACTGCTTTTTTATTAAAATGCCTGCATTGGACTAAAGAAGTCGGCGCGCCTTTACTTTCTAAATATTGGCGGCAGTTACTAGTTTTAGGCCTCGTATTTTGGGTTATAGTTTGCTCGCTAACGCATTGCGGCAGTACTAGGCCGATACCTACAGGCGGTACTACTGTCGTACAGGTGGATACTATGTACGTATACGACGAAACTTGGAAAACAGTACTCGGCGATACGGTCGCCTTTTACGAAGCAGAGCTAAAAAGTAAGGTATATACAGCGCCTACTATTAGCCTGCCAGACGCTACGACTGCAGACAGTCTAAAAGAGTATACAGAGGCGCTAAAGTGGACTGCCGCACAGTTAGAAGACTGCGACTATAGATTTAGAAGCGACTATAGATTTAGACTTTTTAAAGACAGCCTAGATACAGACAGTTTCCGGCTCGTTTACGAAATACCGACGCTAGGCAGACTAAAGAGCGCGCCTAAATTTTCGGTAAATTGGAAAATACCTACGCAGTACATAGAAACGACTACGACCGAAACTATAGTAGTAGAGCCGCGCAGAAGTTTATACGCAGGCCTAGAAGCAGGCGTCCAAATGCAGGCGGTAGGTAACGAATTTAGCGCGGCTGTTATAGGCGCTGAACTCGGCTATATGAATAAAACAGGCCTGCAGTTAGGCGTAGGCTTTAACTACGATACTAGAAACAGGTACGCAGTACTAGTAAACGTTAGGCGGAACTTTTACTTCGGTAAATAACCGCCTTTTTTTTGCCTGTACGTTTTGCGTATATGTAACATTTTTAACTTAGCAAAATGAAAATAACAGAAGTACAAATAGAAAACGCTACGCTAGAGGTAGAGTATAAATTTCACGAAGGCGAGCCGCCTGTATATTACTACGCAGACGGTAGCGGCTATCCGGGTAGCGGCGACGAAGTAGAGGTAACGGCTATAACTTGGACTGCAGAAGACGGCGAAGGCGTAGACGTTACAGACCTAGTAGACGAATTAAATCTAATAGAAACGATAGCAGAAAAAATACTAACAGATGAACACAGCTAAAGAAACAGTAACAGTAGAAGAGGCGCAGAAGGCTTTTTCCGATATTTTAACGCATTTAGGCGAAGACGTTAACCGCGAAGGCATAAAAGAAACGCCGCGCCGTTACGTTAAATTTATGCGCGAGTTTTTAAATGTACCGGACTTTGAGTTTACGACCTTCGACGCCGAAGGCTCGGACGAAATGATTATAGAGGCTAATATACCTTTCTACTCGCTCTGCGAACATCATACAGCGCCGTTTTTTGGCGTCGCTTCTGTCGCCTACATACCTAGCGATAAAATAGCAGGCCTGTCCAAATTAGCGCGAGCAGTTAAATACTACGCAGGTCGTTTCCAGAATCAAGAGCGATTAACTAAACAAATAGCCGAGCGCGTAGAGTACGAGCTACAGCCGATAGGCGTAGCTGTAACTATGAAAGCTCAACATTTATGTATGTCGATGCGAGGCGTAAAGGTTCACGACACTTGGACGACTACTAGTAAAATGCTAGGCGTATTTAAAACCGACCTAAACGCCAGACAGGAATTTTTAACTCTAAAAAATCAGTAAAATGATATACTACGCCGCAGTCGTTAATAAAGCCGAAATAGCCGCCGTTACAGTTACGCCGCCTTTTAATATTCTGGCTAGCTTTCACTACTACAAAAAGAAGTCCGACGAAATAAAAGGCCTACTAACTAGAGGCGTTTCTATTTTCTTAGATAGCGGCGCGTTTAGCTCGGAGTCTTCTGGAAAACCTATAGACATAGACGACTATATAGCCTTTATTAAAGAGACAGGCGTAAAAGTCTACGCAGGTCTAGACGTTATAGGCGACGCCGCCGCGTCTATGCGAAACCAGAAGTATATGGAGCAGGCAGGCCTACAGCCTATACCTACGTTTCATATGGGTAGCGCGCTCGAAGACCTAAAGCCGCTATTAGAAGAGTATAGCTATATAGCTATCGGCGGCGTCGTTCACTCTGCAGGCGTCGAAGAGCATTGCGACGCAGTTTGGAACTACATTCTAAATAATAAACCGAGCGTAAAAGTTCACGGATTCGGACTAACTAACTACGAATTTATGCAACGCTATCCGTGGTATAGTATCGACAGCAGTAGCTTTAAAAGGCTAAAGAGGTTCGGACATCAAAACATACTATACGGCGACTTTAAATTCCATATAGTACGCGAGCCAGAGTATAAACGTTTTCTGCAGACTATCGGCTATAAAGTGGACGAAATGACTAATCAGGAGCTATGGTTCGCGTACGACTACCATAGCGTACAATGCTATAAACAGTATGCGGCCTACCTAACCGAGCGAAACAAAAGAAAAGACTTTAGCGAATTGTCCGCACAAAAAACGCTCTTCGACTAACCTATTTTAAATAAACCTATTTTTTTTTCGCAAAATGTTGCACGTATTAAAATAAAGAGTAGTTTTACCGCTGAACAATAACAAAAACAAAAACAAAAAACGTTCAAAATGAAAGCAATACCTAATTTTTCAAACTACAGAGTTAACGCCGAAGGCGCAGTAGAAACCGTTAATAACTCTAAAGTCTTAAAGGCTAGAAACGGCAAACTAAATATGCTAAACGATAGCGGAAACCGCGTCTTTGTAGAAGTATCTACTATAGAAGGCGTTAGTACAGCTAGCTACGGCGAAACAGCAAAGCCGAAAGCCGCGCCTAAAGCAAAGGCCGCGCCTAAAGCAGAGCCTACAGCGAAAGCAGAGCCTACAGCTAAACAAAAAGAGGCGGCGGCAAAGCAGAAGGCCAGAGCAGAAAAAGCTAACGCTCGCGACGAAGCTAGAGCTAAAAAAGAGGCCGACAAAGCGGCGGCTAAAGAAGCAAAGGCGAAGGCTAGCGAAGCGGCTAAAGAAGCAAAAGCAAAAGCAAAGGTAGAAGCAAAAGCGGCAAAGCCTGCAGGCGTTATCCAAAGCATTTGCAATATAGTATGCGCCTCTAAAAAAGGTATTACTGCAGAAGGCGTACTAGACGAACTACAGAAGTTATTTCCGAGCAGAGAGCGCGCTTCTATGCAGAATACAGTACGCGCGCAGATAGGTAGCAAAAAAGGCGCTACTAGAATGGAGCGCGAGCGTAAAATTAGCTTCGCAGTTAGCCTAGAAACTAAAGACGGCGACAAACTTTTTAAACTGCTAAAATGAAAAAGGCAGTAGTTATATTTTCTGGCGGGCAGGACTCTACGTCCTGCCTGTTTTTTGCGTTAAAGCGCTTCGAGTACGTAGAGGCTATTACATTCGACTACGGCCAAAAGCACGAAGTAGAGCTAAAACAGTCCGCTAAAATATGCCTAGACGCTCGCGTTAGGCAGACGGTAGTAGACCTGTCTTTTTTAGGCGACCTAGTAGACAGCGCGCTAACGAGTAAAGGCAATGTAAACGAGGTAAACGCTAAAGGCCTGCCTGCGAGTTTTGTACCTAACCGAAATCAGCTATTTATCACGTTAGCTCACGCATACGCGCAAAAGATAGGCGCGCGCTATTTAGTTACAGGCGTATGCCAAACAGACTATAGCGGCTACCCAGACTGCAGGCAGGAATTTATAGAAGCAGTAGAGCATACTAGTAATTTAGGTAGCAGTAGCGGCGTTAAAATTCTAACGCCTTTAATGTATCTAAACAAAGCCGAAATTTTCGACTTTGCCGACTTGTACGGCTGTTTAGACGTAGTACTAGAGGATTCGCATACCTGCTATAACGGCGACAGGTCTAAACGTAACGGCTTCGGCTTCGGCTGTAATAATTGTCCGGCCTGCGAGCTAAGAAGAGTAGGCTATTTAGAGTACTTAATTAACAAAAGAAATAATTAAAAATGCACAGGTTAACGAAAAAATTCCGCTTCGAGACAGCGCACAGGCTCGGCAAAGGCTATAGCGGTAAATGCGCGAATATTCACGGACACAGTTGGAACGGCGAAATAACGGTAGACTGCGAAAGTCTAGACGGCTACGGCTTCGGTATAGACTTCGGCGAGCTAAAGAAGTTCACGAAGGCCGTAGAAGACAAACTAGACCACGGACTAATATTACACGAAGGCGACAGCGAGCTAGCCGAGCTATGCGTTAACTCTGGCTGGAAAATAGTTACTCTGCCAGATAATCCGACCTGCGAAGTTTTAGCCGCTTGGATTTTCGATACAGCGCTAGAGTATTTTAGCCTGCTACCTGTAACCGTTTACCGCGTAACAATCGAAGAGACTTGTACAAGTCGATGCGAGTACTACGGCAAAACCAAAGAGCGATGAACGACCTAACAGAAAACGACTTTTTAACCGTTAGCGAAAGTTTTATTAGCATACAAGGCGAAGGCGAAACGATGGGCGTACCTGCAGTATTTTTAAGACTAGCAGGCTGTAACCTACTCTGCGAAGGTAGCGGATGGATATGCGATACTATAGAAGTCTGGCGCAAAGGCATAAAAACGCCGTTTAACGAAGTACTAATAGGCGACGCCTTCGACAAACTACGCGGCGGATATCATTTAGTAATAACAGGCGGCGAGCCGCTACTCTGGCAGAATAAACTAGAGCGCTTTCTAATATGGTTTAACGCGGCCTACGGATGGCTACCTATTATAGAGGTAGAAACTAACGGTACAATACAGCCGAGCGCCTACCTGTTAGCTACTGTAGACCATTGGAACTGTAGTCCGAAACTCGCTAATAGCGGCGAGACAGTTAGCCGCCGGATAAATGCTTTCGCAGTTAGCCGTATTAGTAACTACGGCAAAAGTCCTATTTTTAAATTCGTAGTAAACGACGAAGCAGACGTTAAAGAAGCTATCCGAGACTACGGTAGCCTAGTAGCTCTGGACTCTATTTACCTAATGCCTGCAGGTAGTACGCAGGCCGAGCTACATACTACGCGGCGAATAACCGCAGAAGCGGCTATTAAATACGGCCTGCATTATAGCGACCGTTTGCATATAGCTATATGGAACGAAAAGACAGGCGTATAGATGCGCCTGTTTTTTTTCTAACCTGTTGCGTATTTAAAAAGGTTTAGTATATTTGCTCAACGTTTAACAATAAAGACAACGAAAATGGAAAGAGTAAAAGAGTTAGAAAAGCAAAACGAAGAGCTAAGAAACGCGCTACAAATGGCGTTTAACGCAATGCTAGAAAATTACGATAACGAGCAGGCGCTAAATTATACAGACCTGCGCGACGCAGAGCAGGTACTAGATAAGTACCAGACGCTAGACCAAAAAATAGACGACGCAGTTAACAAACTTTTAGCTACGGCGTCGCCTAGCGTAAAGGCTAAGTATACCGCATACGGTAGAAATAGCTGTCCGATTAAAATGGTAAAAGAGCAGATTAAAATAGAGCTAGAAGACGACGGCCAAAGCGCTAATCCAGAGCGTAACGTAGTACAGGCCTATGCTATAGCCTTGTTTTAAATTATACCTAACCTGTAAAAGAGCGACGAAATGAGTCCAGACAGTATTTTTATATGCCGCGTTATTGCTAGCTGTAATACACTACTACAGCTAGCAGGCGCTGAACGCCTAATGATTAACGCAGGCAAAGACCTAACCGAAGTAGTAGAGGCAAAGCGCCTACAGCTACTAGCCAAATGCGAAAAGCGCGCGGCTGTAAATAAGGCGATTAACGACGCTTTTAACGCTTTAGCTAATGTATAGGCCAGACTACGACAAAGAGCCTATAGAGCTAAACAGAGCGCTAAATATAGCCTCGCTAGTAATTTTTATAGCGTCGCTCGTTTTGCTCGCTTTAATCTGGCAGGCAAACGAGCAGGCAAATACTCCAGAAACCGAAACCGAAATAGTAAAACCAAACAGCTAAAAAATGGCATACCTAAACGAAACGCGAAAAGTAATTTTCGTACATATTTACAAAACAGGCGGTACGACCGTTAGGCAGGTACTAGCAGGCGTAAACCACGAAATTAGCGAGCTAGGCAAAGGCCACGAACCTGCTTGGCTCGTACAGCAGATACTAGACGAAGACGACAGGCTAGACCTATGGGACGACTGCTTTACCTTCGGCATAATTCGCAATCCGTACGAATGGCTAACGAGCCTGTACTATCACGAAGAGCGAAACGCAAAAAACGGCATAACGCTAAACGCCTTTATTAAAGAGCTAAAGCGTAGCAAATTCCGTAAAGAAATACGCGCAGGCTTCGAGTATTACAATACCCAGAAAAGTTGGTTATATGAAGACGGCGAGCAACTAGTAGAGGCTGTTTTTAGTTTCGAAGAGCTAGAGCATTGTATAGATACGTTAGGCCTGCGACTAGGCGAAGACTTTAGCGAAGAGGTTAGAGCGCTGTACCTAAATAAAGCGCCTAACAGACCTGCAGGCAAAAGAGCGCTAGACCTGCTAAACGATACTAGCGTTAAAATAATAAACGAGCTATACGCCGAAGACTTCGAAGAGTTCGGCTATACAATGCACTAGAAATAAAAGAGCGATGAACGAAAATTTAATTACCTACGAGCAGGCTGTACTAGCTAAAGAAATTGGATTTAAAACGCCAGACGGTACAGGCCTTTTTTATACTCGGACAGGCGAGCTAGCCGTTAATACTGCAGGCAGAAATAACTTTACTTTCGAAGGTTACGAAGCGCCTACGCAGTCGGTTTTATGCGCTTGGATTAGACAGCGCGACGGCCTGCATATAGGCGCTAACTGCGGCTACTCCGGTTACTTCTACTTCGTTAATACGACTAAAGGCGAGTACTTTTTTAACAGCCTAGAGCTAAATTTTAAGACCTACGAGCAGGCTATTAGCGGCGGCCTAGACTGCATACTAAACTATATCCGCAGAAAAAAAAGGTAAATTATTTTTTTGAAAGTGTTGTAGGTATGCAAAAGGTTTATATATTTGCTCAACGTTTAACAGTAAAGACAGCGAAAAAATGCACCTATCCACAATTAAAGCGACAGTTAGAAAGGCCTTTCCAGAGGTTAAAATTAGCGAGGTAAAGCGTAACGGCTTCGGCGTTATTTCGGTTAAAGTAACCGAAGACCGTAAACGCTCTACGCGTCTAGGTATGCTGTTCGGCGTACTAGATAACGGCGAGCTAAATCTAGACGCTCGTATAGAATGGCTAGGCTCTATTTAAAGAAAACTTCTAAAATCAACGAAAAATGAAACAATCAGGCGACTATTTTATTAGCTCTGGCAGACTTGGAAAAATGTTCACTCTGCGACAGACGCAAACGGTATACGGCTTTAACGGCAGTATGTACCAAAAAGACGTATTTATCCAAACGCTATCTAACGACTACGAAAAGGCTTTAGAAAAGGCTACGGCTATCTGCGGTAAAAAAGGCTTCGGTATAGAGGTTAATACCGTAGAAGACATAGCAGAGCGAACAGCTAAAGACTACGGTACAATGCCTAACGGTAAATACGTTAACCTACCTTTTGAAGAGGTAGACGTTAATTATTTAGCTTGGTATTATAGCAACTATGTAAACGTACGTAGCTATGCGAAGACTATAGAGCGCCTAGAGCCGTTTCTAGTAGATGCAGGCGAGCTAGTTAAAAGAGGCGAAGAGTATTGGACTAAAAAAGACCTAGCAGGCGAGCAGAGGCAAAAAGAGTACGAGCAAAGAAAGGCCGACAGGCTAGAGGCTAGAAAGGCGCAAAAGTATTACGGTCAGCCGTA
>Ga0233415_10000072_pt1 | contig 44980 bp, 45 predicted proteins | sample Na_anoxic_12_MG_FD_188631 | JGI IMG/M metagenome (GOLD analysis project Ga0233415, IMG submission 188631) | Seawater microbial communities from Saanich Inlet, British Columbia, Canada - Na_anoxic_12_MG | ecosystem: Environmental > Aquatic > Marine > Inlet | place: Canada: British Columbia...
AACGCACAAGAAGATTCTTAGTAATGGACTCAATTGAGGGGTGGGCTGATGCTATTAAAGTATTGATGAAATCATATTTAGGCAATAAAAGATCGTCAAGAATTGAATTTGATTATTCAGATATACGTGCTAAAGGAGCAAGGCTTGTAACATCAGGAGGCAAAGCGCCTGGTCCCCAACCTCTTAAAGAAGCTATAGTAAAAATAACTGGTATATTGGATTCATTAAAAGATGGAGATTATTTAAGCACAGTGCAAGCTCATGATATTATATGTCACATTGCTGATTCAGTTTTAGCTGGAGGAATAAGAAGAGCAGCTTTAATATCTTTATTTTCATCAGATGATATTGCAATGATTGCATGCAAGTCTGGTGATTGGTGGGAACAAAATCCACAACGGGGTAGAGCTAACAATTCAGCTGTGCTAATGAGAGATAAGTTAACCAAAGGTTACTTTATGGATCTGTGGAAACGTATTGAGTTATCAGGTTCAGGTGAACCAGGATTTTATTTAACTAATGATAAAGATTGGGGAACTAATCCTTGTTGTGAAATTGCACTTAGACCTTATCAATTTTGCAACTTATGTGAAGTTAATGGTTCAGACTTAGATAACCAGGAAGAGTTTGATAGACGTGTGACTCATGCGGCTCTTATAGGTACGCTACAGGCTTCATATACGAGCTTTCATTATCTTAGAGATATATGGAGAACTACAACAGAAAAAGATGCTTTAATTGGCGTTTCAATCACAGGAATTGGATCAGGTAGAGTACTTAAATTAGACATGGACAAAGCGGCATTGATTGTTAAGAAGGAAAACAAACGTGTTGCAAAGTTAATAGGTATTAATCCATCAGCTAGATCAACAACGGTTAAACCAGCGGGAACTACATCATTGACGTTAGGAACGTCATCTGGTATTCATGCTTGGCATAATGATTATTATGTAAGAAGAATACGTGTAGGTAAGAACGAGTCAATGTATAAGTTCCTTGCTGAAAACCATCCTGAGTTAATTGAAGATGAATACTTTAGACCTCACGACACAGCGGTAATATCTATACCGCAGAAAGCGCCAGAGGGATCTATGCTTAGAACAGAACATCCTGTAGAATTATTAGAACGTGTAAAATTTGTATCTGAGATGTGGGTTAAACCGGGTCACAGAGGTGGTAGGAATACACATAATATATCCGCTACCGTATCTATCAAAGAAGATGAATGGGATATGATTGGTGAATGGATGTGGGAAAACAAAGAATTTTATAATGGTCTATCCGTGTTACCTTATAATGGTGGTACTTATGTACAAGCACCCTTTGAAGATATAGATGAGACTAAGTACAATGAAATGATGGAAACATTAAAACTCGTTGACATCGCAAGGATTGAGGAAGAAGATGATGAAACAGATTTGTCAGGAGAACTTGCCTGCGCTGGGGGAGCATGTGAAATTACTTAAATTAAAAAAAGCCGTTACTTAATTGTAGCGGCTTTTTTATTATAGAATTTTTAAGGTGTGGTAGCCTGTTTTGTTTAATTCTATTTTTAATCGTAATTTTTAAACATTAGTAAATACATAAATGAATTCCATTTGCTCATTAGCCAAATAAGTAGCTTTTTAAATTTTGATTTTTCTTTTAGATCAGTCATAGTTATTTTTTTTTGTTTTTCTTGTTTTTTACAACCCCGTACCATTTACTTATGGTATAACCAATTGAAACGATTAGCAAAGTTATTTTCAATACGCTGTCGATTTGAGACATTGACACCGCTAAAGCGCTAGCATTTAATAGTCCCATTTTCAAATCGTTTATATCCATAGCTTTTATTTTAAAGAGTTTTGTTTATTATTGTTTGATTTTTCTTTTTGTTTTTTAAGGATCCAATTAACGCGATCCTCTTCTTTTCCATCTTTTAATTTAAAATATTCATCACCAATGTCTAAAATTGTCATTAATTCTAACTGCTGTTTTTTAGTAAGTTTAGCTAGCTCCTTATATTCAGCAGATCTTTCTGGCTTTTTTATTATATATTTTTCTGCTTCAACTTCTAAGTCTATTCCTTTTTCTAATCCTTTTCTAATTATAAAATTAATTCTTTTTTCTTCGTCATTTTTAATTTTGAAATATTTATTACTTTCTATATCAAGATCTGTCATAAACTTTAATTGTTCTTTTTTATTTAAATCAGATATGGCATTAAAATCGCGATCGCCTTTTGGTGTATTTTCTTTATAAAATTTATCTATTCTAGCTTGCCTATCAGCTTCGTTTTGTTCTTTAGTTTGTAATTGATATTTAGGTGTACCAAGCGTCATTGCAACTTTTTCCCAGCCGGAAGCCTGATCATCAAGGACTCCTTGAATATTTTCCATTTTAGTAACAATTCTATCTAAAGGTATATTAGTTAGGGTTCCAAGCATGGATAAGTAAGCTTTAGCATTAGGATTCCTAGGATCAAAATCACTATAAGTATTCCTAATTTCCCTACCTTTTTTAGTGAAGTCAGTGTATATTAAACTTTCCCAGTTTCTACCTAACCTACTAGCTTTACTACCAAGAGTTGGAGATATAGACAAGGCTTGATTTAATATAGGAAAAAAGTCTTTCCCCTGATAACCTTTATCATATTCTTCGATTGCTTTGTCTACAGTATTATACAAAGTTGTTACAACTTTTCCAGGTAATCCAGAACCAGTTAGTATCCCTTGAAATACACTTTTACCTAGTTTATCCACTCTTTTTTCAAAGTCTTTATATTTTTCTTCTTGCTGTTTTTCTGTTAATTTGTCGTCATCGTCAGACATAAGGGTTGCATAAAATCCTTGCTGCAATCCGTAAAACAAAGTACTTTGTATAAAAGCATAATAAGCTAGTCTTGACGCATTAGCACGGTCGCTACCTCTTCTATTAATTAAATCAAGCGCGGCTTTCTTTTGTATTCTCGACATTTGAAAAGGTGTATTGTTAAATGAAAACACCAATCTACCCATTAAACCTGTTTGTATATTAGAAACACGATCCATTTGAGATGATTGCTGTCCTTCTTGAGTAACATCTAAAAAGTCTTCAAAAGCTTTGTTTTCTGCTTCGCTTTTACTTAACCCTTGCTTTTCATAAGTTTTCATTCTGTTCATGTAAAAAGGAGTACCTCCTGTTACAATAGCAAAACTATCTGCCATTTGAGTAGGTTTAAACCCTACTTTAACCATAGTATCCCATAAACCCTGAAGATTTGTTCTGCCACCTTGGTTTATAGCTTTAGCCATTTCAGCTTCTTCTACATTTATTCTAAGTCCGGATCTTCTATCTTTAAGTGCATCTGAACTCCATATTTTTTTAGCAACTCTTATAAATTCAGCAGGGTTTTCTGCGATGACTTTACCTATAGCAACAGGATTGTTATCTGTCCAGTTGACATAGTTAGCTGCAGATATAGTTTGTAAAGCTGCGGATCGCATGTTTAAAAACATAATAGTAGCTACAGATCCGTTAACATAGTTTAAAGCTTTGTTAAAAGATTCATTAGTACTTTCAGGTCTTGATTTACCACGTTCAATTCTTTTAAGCATTTGCTTAAGGTTATATACATACTTACCTCCAAACCTAGCTTCTAACTTGTTTAGATTTTGTTTGTCAAACATAGCGTCTACATTAGCTTGCCAAGGAGCTAAGAAATCAGCACGTACACCATCTGTAGCGTAAGTAAATAAATCGTATTGAACATTACTTCTAAACCAATTTGCTGAGGGCTTAGGATATTGCTGTGTTGTTTTTGTTATGTTCATTATACCTTTAGCATAAGCCTGAAGCCTTGGCGAGTTATGAACTGCTCCCGCTAATTGTGCAACCTCAACCTCGGAAATACCAGGAATTTTTTCACCCAACCTATTCCATATATAAACTCTTACTGCTTGGTCAATGTTATATCCAAGTTTTTCCACTCTTTTAACCGCCTCTCTTTCAGCTTTATTATCTCCAAGCTTTTTCATTTCAGCTTCAAGTGTTTTATAGTCTACTACTAGATTCATTCTATAGACACTTAAATCGTTCTCAGCTCTAGTCAATGGTCTGAGTATATGTTCTTTCATAAAAGCCATATCTTTTTCTCCTTGCTTTCCTTTACCATAAACTTTATATAATAAGCCTTGAAGATCTTCAGAATTAGATGGTAAAAATAAATCATCCCATCTTTTCTTACCTTCCATGAAAGCTTTAGAATCCGATATTTCGTCTTCGGCCTTTGCTCCACCTTTCCTTTCTATCATTCCCGCGAGCTCTTTAGGTAGGAAAAATTCAGGAGAATTAGCTTCTAACTCTTCCATTCTAGTTTTATATTCCTTGTCTCCTTCAAATCTTACTTCACCTGTTTTTTCGTCTTCTATTTTTATACGCTTTCTATCAAGCTTTGAGCTCTCACTCATTTCTTGTGAAAGTTGTTTTTCAACAAAATTATCTAATTGAACTTTTGTAGAAGAGCCTTTCCCAAATCCGTTATTTTCGTTTTCACGAATAGTTCCTGGCTTTTCTTTTAAGTTTGAAAGTTCTAAGCGTTTTAATCCGTATTCTACAAAACCTTCTAAAGCACTTTTTCCGGTTACATTGTCTACTATATTTGATAATATTTGTAAGTCGCTCATTTCTAGTTTAGCTCCTGCAATTCTTTGTATTAATGCTTGTGAAGCTTTGTCTGTCCCAATATTAGATATTAAAGCTTTCCTAACTAAAGGGATAGAAGTAGTTGCTCCTATTTCTGAATCTGCTATTTTTTGATAATATTTAGAACTATATAAGCTCATAAAAGAACTAGTTAAAAGCTCTATAACACCTGGACTTCCTAGGTTCCCGCTTAAGTAAGCATCCATAATTTGAGATCCAAATGGTTGTTTCGGATTAAGATGTTCATTAGCTATTTTTTGTTCGTCAACTTTAATGGTTTTTCTTTGTTGTTTACCCTTAATTAGTTCCGTCTCATATAATATTTTGTTGTTTTTATCTCTTACTACATTTCCATCTTTATCTCTGACCTTTATGTATACGGATGTAGCGTCTTTTTCTATAGGTGTTTTACCTGCATTAAAAGCTATAAACCTATCTGATGAATAACTTCGCAGCCCCATACCATCATTATTTAATAATATAGAACCTAAAAGTTCTGCCGTTTTTGCAGCTAATTCAGGATTACTTTTATTAATTATTTGCATATCTGCAAAAGTATGTAATACAGATTGTAAAAAAGATTCTTTAAAAGCTAAATCGTTTCTAACAGAAGGGTTTTTCTTCAGCCAGTTTGCATATTGATTTTTCTTCCACTGCACTTCTTCTTGACCGCCTTTTTTTATATCTTTAGGAACTTCAATGTCTTGAATTCTTCGCTGTTCTATAAGAGCTGCTTCAATATTTTTATTAAAAGTGTATGTTTTAAAGATTCCATTTTCTTTTTTTCCCTGAGCATTTTTGCCTAATACGGAAGCTTTCTCCATAAAGGAGAACGTTTTATTCCAAGACGCTTGAGTAGCAAGGGAATTGTTTTGAAATTTATTACCAAATTTTTCAGTATTTTCATCTTTAACACCAGTTATTTCCCTGTATAAATCAGCAGTAGCATTACCCCTAGTAAAACCAAGAAGCTCTTTAAAAGTTTTATTTCCTAATTTAAGATCCGAATCAACCACATTTGGAGCTATTTTGCCTAACCCTCTGGGAATCATTTCTATAAATTGATTTATAACAGGAGCCAATGCTTTAATTTCCTGTTTAGATCTAGATCCCATTGCTTTATTAATTTTTACGGGAACGCCTTCTATTTCTGCAACACTAGTTACCCCTTGTGTTACAGATAAATCTTGTAATCTATTATTACCTGAAGAAGATTTGTCTATACCCATAAACTCCATATATTCTCTATGAGAATTTTTTTGTTTATTAAGAAAGCTTAAAGCAATTTCATACTCTTCACCTTTTAATTCTTTTCGCCATGTATCACCGGAAGAGTTTATAATTTGATTTAGTACTCCTTCAACTTTTTCTGTTTTATAATTTAATTCCTCTGCTACTTTTTCTATGGTTGACTTAAAAGTTTCAGAAAACATTTTATCATTATTAATTCCTCTGTCAACTGCCTTTCTAAGCTGAGCCACAAACATATCTTCCAATTCATTACCTACAGATTTTTGCCCACTTTCAAATTCTTTTTTTAGCTCTTTATCTATAGTTATTTCCATAACCCTATCGAAACCTAACTCTCTAGCTAAAGATTCCAGCAGAGTAGTTCTTCTAACTTGTAAATCAGGCACGCCTTCACCAGTGTGATATTTCCTCCATTCAGCTAGCGTAATATTTTTTTTATTAAATAATCTAGCTCCTGCAGCAGTTTTAGCTCTTAGTTGTTTTCCGTCAGGGCCTAGCACAGGCTCTTTAAATTCAGGAAATCTTTTATTAATTGCTCTTTGACTTAAATAAGTTTTAAACAGTGGGAAAGCTCTATCTACAAACCCTCGGTATTCAGGGGTTCCTAATTCACCCGCGTCTTTAGATATCTCTTCATATATTCCTTTTTCAACAGTTAAGCCTAGTTCTGTTTTTAATATTTTTTCTTTAATAAACTTAGGAGGCAAATCTGTAAGTTTGCTATACACATCAAATTCTTGCTGAGCTATATTTTTTTCAGCTTCGGTAGCCATTGGCTTTCTAAGTCTTTGAAACGCTTCGGATTTAAACTTTTTTATTATTTTTTTAATAATATTTAACGGAGATCTAGCTCCTAACATTATTTCTTTCTTACCATCGGGATAAGTTACACGTGCTTTATTATTGTCCAGCATAACTATATTAACTTTACCGCCAGGGCCCATATCTATATCTCCTTTGCTCTTAGCATCAATGTCAGTAATAGGTTTTTTAGTTATATCTTCTACTACTTTGTTTACAGTTTTTATAGTTTTTTCTGATAAACCTAATATAGCCTCTGCTGATTTTCTAGTTCTTTGCACATTTTGTAAAGGGGAAGATGTATCTACATAACCTTGCTCCGCGGCAGGAATAGCTAGCTCTCCTTGTGATTGTAGCTTATCAACTTTTTGAACATCAAAAGAAACATTTTTAAATATATTTTCGTATTTAGGCATTTTAAAAACACCAATTAACTGATTAGTTAAATTACCTAAAATATATGACGTAACTGTAGCTTGCTTAACTTCACCCATAGCCATTCCATATAAACGATCAAATCTTTCAGTTCCGGAAGTTTCTCGAAGATTTCTATTTTTAAATTCAACAGCTGCATCTTCTTTAGAAAGATTGTTTTCTTTAACGTAGTCTATAAATCTTTGACCTTCTACGTAAGTGTTAACAGCTTTAGGAATTGCTTCATACATTAAATCTGCTACAATATCGTATTTCGTATCGGCATCAATATTATTAAGCCCCTTAGCTTTTAAATAAGATTCTAAGGTTTTATTCGCTATGCCTTGAAATTTTAACCCTATATTAAAACCCATAGTTGTAGCGTCCTGGCCTTCCGCTTTCATTTTTTCAAATTCAGCATTTATTTTAGCTAGGTTTTCATTTTTAAATCCTTGAATAGCTTCTTGCATACCCTGAGATTCCATTACTTCAGCTACACTTTTATCAATACTTTTAACCTCTTTTCCTGTGGCAATCTCTATTAATCCAGATCCTTCTATATCAATAGCCATTTCATTGTATAGATCAAACTTTTTGCGCCAATCTTTAGGTCTATTTCCTTTATTAGAAAAGCTAGAATAGAAAGCTAATAAATCGCTAACTCTATTAGCGTTGTTTTCATTTAAGTTTATTTTATCTTTAGTACTAACATTTTTTTCTAAGCCTAAAGTATTAAGAGTAGATTTTAACGTCTTTTTTAAAGAGCTTATGACTCCATTGTCAATAAGTTGTCTCTTAACATCACCCTTAGCAAGTTGCTCAATCAAATAAGAAATGTATTCATTAGCTTTATATGCTTCTAAATTCTGACCGGACAGTTTTTGACCCTCAGCATTACGAGCTTCTGCATGAGTATAATCAATCCATTCGCTAAATTCTAAATCAAGCAAGTTATCTTTTGTCCTAAAAGTTATTCCTTTTAGTTTCTTTTTAATTTCAGGTTCTAGCAGTTTTCTTAAGCCTATAGGTAAATTTGGATTAACTTCGCCCAGCTTAGCCAATATAGCGTGATTAATTTCATGAAAGGTAACACCTGCGTTAAATTTATCTAAATTTATTTCAATATTATTTTTAGAAAATTCAAAAGCTCCTTTAGCTCCGGTGGGACTCACGTCATTAATTGTATAGGTAAAATTTAATTTGCCATCTTTGCCTCCGCTATTTAATACACCGGATTCTACTATAGCTTCCATGGTAGCTTCTGCATTGGATCTAGCATTTTGCATTGCTGCCTCATATTTTTCAACAACAGCCAAAGCTTCGGCTTCACTACTAAACTTTTTATTATCTCTTAACTTTGGATTATTTAGCCAATAAACAGCTGCATTTTTTTCGGGAGTTAATTTTTCTAAATTTATTCGGTTGTATGCTTGATTAGCTGCTGCAACAATATTTTCTGTTTGAGCCCAGTTATCTTTTAACTTTTCAAACTCTACATCATTCATTTTGCCTTCGCTAGATTCTCTAAGACTAAGCTCTTTTAAAATTTCTCCTTTGTATTTTCTATTATACGCTTCCACAGTCGAAAGTTTTCTAAAGTCTTTAAGTTTAAGATGGCCTATTCCCATAGCACCAAAAACTACTGCGTTAAGCATAAATCTTTCGCCTACATCTACAGGAATACCCTCTGCGTCGTATAAAAAGCTTTTTTTAAGCAAATCACCAAATTCTTCATTAGTAGTCGCTGCTTTATAAAAATCTTCAGCAATTAAAGCTATTTCCGAAGAAGTAGCGCCTCCAATGCCCCCACCAACAATTTTTTGAAAAATTGGTTGAACCACCGCCATTCTTTCCGCTCCTATAAGCTTAGAACTTAATTTGAAAGGGATTGAGTTTGATAAAAATCTACCAAATGGGATACTCCCACCAACTGCAAAACCAAATCCGCCACCGGTAGCTGATTCACCTTGTGTAACGCCTTTAAATTTAACTTCTTCTATTATACCTTTGTAAAACAAAGCTTTAGCTTGGTCTAATGTTTTTTTACTTCTTTCTAATTGTTTTAGTCGGCTAGCCCAGCTAATTGTTTTTAGTCCATTTGCTGTTGATACTACTATCCTAGCAGCTCCTAAAACCCCTCCTGTAACTGCACTAGCAACTGCAAATTTAGCTATTTCTGGAACAAAATCACCGGCCATCTCAGCAGCTTTCATTGAAAAAGACCGTTCAAAACGTTTCTTTTGATCAGCACTTTGTTTTATATCTAACTCACTAAAAAGCTCTTCTTGAGCATCTAAAATATCTCTGTCAGTATAGCCTACCCAATCATCAGCTACATTTCCGAAGGTGGCACCTAAAGCATGCTTAAAAAATTGTTCTTGTGTTTCTAATGATCCTGGCGTAACAAAGTCATAGACTTTTTCTAAAGTATTTTTTTCTTCGGAACTAGGATCTATATTAAATAAATACAACTTATTAAGAGCTTCTTGCCTTAAATTTAATGCTCTTCGCTCAGACAAATAATCTTCAAATTGTCGGTTGCTAAAACCCTGAGAAAAAGTTGGCCCCTTGGTAGTGTCAACCATTACATTAAACTTTTCAACATCTCCCCCTGCTGCTACTAAATTAGCTAATTGATCATAAGTATATTCTTTAGTAGCGTCTTTGTAGGTTCTAACATTATATATTTTATCTCCTTTAGCACGTAATTTATTTTTATTTACTATATTCTCAGTCCATAAATATTTTAATTTATTATGTAATGATTCTCTTTTAGGTAAATCCTCTTTAGAAACCCCTTGTAGTTCGCTATTTAGTATGCCTTTAATAGCATCATCTAATTGTTCGGTCATATCAACAGAATCTTCCTCGGGTTCAAACGCCTGTTGACCCGTTTCTAAATTCATAAAAAATTTACCATTACTTGTCATAGCAGCAAAAGATTCTTCTACTTCTTTTTTTAATGTATTTTGTTTTGCAAAATAATTAGCCAATTGTTGAGGCCCCGAGTTATCGGGTTTAGACTTTAAGAAATCTGTATATGCTTTCTGTTTTATTAAATAATCTTTTTGAGAATTATTAAAATCTTTAGATTCTTGATTAACTTGTTCTTTTTCCCAAGAAGCAAAATCATTGGTTATTATTCCAGTGACTAACGGCTCGTTTGCAGCTTTAGCCTTTTTATTTTCTAATCCAGATTCATATTGTACAAGTTCATTAACAAACCCGGTAAGTTGAGCATTAGTTATTTGAGCACTATCAAAAGTACCTCCTGCCTCATTGTCAAGCTTGGATTTAATATACTCTATAGCATCAGTAGTAAATTTTCCTTTACTATTTTTTTGCATCATTCCAATTGAAGAGCCTTCATACTCGTCACTATAACGAGCCTGATCAACAAACAACTTGAAGTGTGTTTCTGCACTTTTAGCTTCTGCTTCTTGCTCTTTAGTTCCCCTAACTAAAGGGCCACTTGCATTAGCAATTAAATTATTTTCAAATAATTCGGTAAATTCGTCATTTTTTCTATCAGTTATAACTTCTTTAGGCTCGTTATTTTCATAAATAATTGCATCTTTTATTTTTGGAGCATTAACGTTTAAGTTATCCTTTGCTTTAAGGATTTCTTTTATCTCAGAAATAGGTTTATTTTGTAATACTATCGGCGGTATTAGATCTTTTAGATAATCCGAAGAACCATCCTCCAAGGATAATTCCGTATCTTGTGCTGTAGTTTCTGACACCACATCCGCACCCTCTGCAGCATCTGTTTGAAAAACCTTATCTAAATCTTTACCGGTTGTAAAATCATCAGTTTCCCAATCATCTTTTATATTAAAAGAACCATCGCCAGTTTCTTCACTGTGATCGTATATAAGCTCTATGGTTAACCCTGCCGCCTCAGCTTCTGCTAATCCTTTTTCTCTTTCTTCTGGGGAATTAAATACAACTTCTTTTTTGCCTATTCGGTATTTATACATATTTAATTATTTAATTTGTTTTTTTCTTTTTCATTATTTTCGCTGCCAGTTTATCAGCATCCGCGTAAGACAAGCCTGCACCTTTCATTAATCTATTAGTCAATGTTCTTCTGTCAATGTTTATAATCTTAGTTTTAAAAGGGGCATTTGCTTTTCTTTCAGCTCGTTGCCTTTCCCTCTCATCTGGATCTCCTGTTATTCCGCTGTAATCAGGTTCTTCCCGTTCTTTTGTTTCCACCTTAAAGCTACCATCCGCTTGAAGTTCAAACTTCTCGTCGTCTCCATAGCCCATTAAAGTGCTAACCTCGGAAGCCCATTCTTTATTGTCATTAAATTCTTTAGATTCAAATTTATTAAGTATGTAATCATAACTTTCTTTTTGGTCATCTATAGGTTTAGATTCTAATACTTTAAAATATTGGCCGTCTTTTTCTTCTAATTTTGTTCTATTAAAAAATAAAGTATCCCCCACTTTTTTTGCAAGAACGGATTTTTCTTCTTCTGTCATGCTCAACCAATCATCCGCATCAACCACCTCCTCTTTGCCATCTACAGTTCGTGTAGCTGCTACACTATCTAAATAGTGATTAAGCTCTTGCTTGTTTCCATCAACCCCATCTAAGCTAGCTTTTACATCGTTAACTGTTTGTTTACGTATTTCATCCATTTTTGCAGTGTTATCAATGAACATTGTTTGAACCTTCATAGTTTTGCCCGTACCTTCTTGTGTTTGGTACGAATATTCGCTACGTGTTTTTATAGAGTCATTAAAATTACTTCCTGCACCTCCTTCATCAAAGACCTTGCTACCCACTTCATCAGAAACATTGACTTGCATATTATCCATTTCCCTAGTTAACGAATTCATTCGCGGTGTAAAGCTAGATCTAGGTATTACATATTCTTGATTACCTTCCCCTTTTTTCTTAGCAAAAGCAACCATCTCGCCATCTTCCCATCTAAATCCTGACTCATAATCTTTATGTCCGCCAAAACCAAAAGCAAAAGCTTTGGATTCCGCATCAGTTCCATCAGGACCGTTGTTTAAAAATATTGTTGAACCTCCTTCGTCCCAGTTTTTTACAAGATCTGTTAACACTGCTGTTTGCGCAATACCCGTTTCAGCCATTTCATTATATCCTTGTATTTTCATTTTTTCCCTTGCCAGCTCGTCGGATAAAGCCGGATCTGCATTACCGGACAGTTGTAATTTTTTTATTTCGTAAATTCTTTGCAAAGAGGCTTCATTGGCTTTTAATAGCTCTTGCCGCATAGACTCTCCTACACCTTTTATACCCTCATTAAATAATGCTGCGTCTTCAGCCTTAGCATTAGATAGTGATATCAGGTCTTTATTGAACTGTTTATTTTCTAACTCTCTTTTTTCTCTTTCTTTTCGTAATCTTTCTCCTCTTACGGTAATACCCTGAGCTATGGAAGCTCCAAAGCTCTTTATGCCTTCAGCTAGTATTTCGCCAGACCTGTCTTGTATTATTTGTGGGTTTCTATAACTCATTTTATATTTTTTTTAAATAGGTAAGCCTTTTGTATTACATTCCCCCAAACCCGGGGTTATTAGTTGCGCTTTGACTTGTTGTTGGTGTTGGTGTTTGTGTTTGTACATTGTTACCTCCGCCAAATCCCCCAGCCCCAATTCCTGCTGCTGCAATATTTCCAATACTGGATATCGTAGCTGCTGTACTAGCGGCAGCTGCTTGGTTTGCATTAGCTATGTTAGCTTCCTGTTGAGTAAGCCCTGCAGCCATTCTATCAAGAGTTGCTTGGTCTCGTCCTTCTTGAGCTTCAAACTTAAACGCTTCTCCTTGTGCCTGAGCCATTTGTTCTCTACCTCCTTCAGATATTTGTATTCCTTGTATTCTTGCTTTTTCAGCAATTTGTTTAGCTTGCAGATCCGCTTCTCCTTGAGCAGCAAGCTTTTCATTCTGAGCTTCTTGCTGTTCTATATTAGCAGACACTTCTTTTTTACTACGAGCTGCTGCATTAGCTAAAGCCGTTGCACCGCCGGCACTTGCCCCTGTAGCTTGTAATGTATCTAATGTTGCAGCTAAGGCTAAATCAGTTTGTTCCATTTGTATTTCAGCTGCGCTAGTAGCTACCCCTAAAGTTGCATAAGGATTTGACATTTCGCTACTAAGATCAGTAGCTAAGCCAGCTAACGATTTAACATCACTGTAAGGATTTATAACCGCTTGTCTATTTCTTTCAAAAGCATTTATTTTTTTGTTAATCCTGTCTCTTTCTTGTGCAGCTCGCCTTGCTGCTTTTTTAGCTTTAGAGTTACCTATTATACCACCTACTATAGATACAGCAGCTCCAATTCCCATTGCTATTCCTGACATAATTTTTCTTTTTTATTATATTCTTCCATTGTAAAGGAAAAGAAATTATTCTCTACCTCTTCTATATTTTTCGTGTCTGTAGGATTTGCTATTATGTTTATCCAAACGCAATCCTCTATACATTTAATTAACCTTTTAGTTCCCTTTAGGGAATAAGACCAACAAGGAGCTACGTGCTCTACAGTCTCATTATCTGCTTGTACTATAACTTTGCCGGACAATAAAAACCAAAAATGATTTGTATGGTGTATAGCACTTATAACCATGGTATCAGCTTTCATTTTCATTTGACGCATATATAATCCGTCGGTAAAATTATTTGTTATAGGGAACTCTTCGTTGTTGACTAAATTTTTACCATCCCCATATATTCCTTCTTCATTACTTTCTATAAGAACATTCTGTAATACTTCTAATTGTTTTATAAAATTGATTGATAATTCATTATTCATTTAATTTAATTTAAGATGATTGAACAAAAGTTGTGCTTACCGCAAATAGTTCATTTTTACTTGTACCTTTATTATTTATTTCCATTTTTACTTCGCCAAAAAATCCTTTTAATCCTGAAGAAGATGGACCAAAAACAACCTCTCCATTTTGGGAAGGTGTGCTATTAGCGAGATCTGCATAATATTTATCTTCTTTAAGTTTAAAATTATTTATTAATAAAGAATTTTGCATTTCTGCTAATGTAGAAGCAAATACCGCTTGAGTAATAGGCAAAGCTGTGTCTGTATTGGTAATAAATCTGGTCATTTGCCAACCTGGGCTTCCTTCATAATTTATTGTTTGAAAGTTTTTTACCGTTGAAGGCGCTCCGTTAAATACAAAAGTTACATTAGAATTATAGCTAATACCATAGAACACAGCTCGCTCATTAGTATTAGGGGCAAATGTATAATGTTTATATATTTTTCCTGAATTGGTTGTAAAATAATCATTATTCAAGCTTATTAATTGATTAGGATTGTAGTCAAAAAAGCTAGTCCAGCCTTTTACGGTATCGTCAAATGCTACAGTATTATTTTCAGTGTCAGCTACTTTTGGATCCGCATTTTTCGATGTAATTGATACCACATACTGTTTGTTGTGAGCGTCCCAGCCCCCTATAATTCCACCTGTTATAGCGGTAGACAATTTATCTCTAAAGAAATCCGTCATACCGTAGTTTGATATTACGGTGATGCCATCCATAGATAATCTACAAACCACATTTTGATCTTTGTCTGTAAAATATTTTCTATAGCCATTAACAGCGAATGATTCCGGATCTGTGCTAATACCATACTCTCCTGCAAATGCTACGTTTTGTCCTATAACTAAATTACGACTGGTAACACTAGCATTTCCTTCTGCTGAAAATATAGCGTCTTTATCAATTAAAGATTTACTTACTTTATTTTCTTGAAATATAATAAGGTTAGTATCTTCTGCATATAATTTTTGTATAGAGCCGTTAGATGGATCTATGGTCCTGGTTATATCTTCTCCTACACTAAATTGATTAGTTTGGTTTATACCCGTTCTAGAATTAAATATACCAGAGTATATAAGCCCACTAAATTTGTGCGATTGTTTTGGTTCATCTTCTACTATATAAGCCTTTACTCCAAAGTCTACAGAAGTATTATTGTAGCCTCCTCTTATTCTGGATTCTTCTATTAACCAATCACTTTCTTCTACAGAACTATAAGCTTGAGGTATTTGATCAAAATTTATTATTTTACCAAAAACTATAGGAGTTCCTGTAGGGGGTAAAGATTGCAAAGTGTCTTTTGTTTTAAACAAAATATTAGAAACAATTTCTGTTACATAACTAGTAAAAACAACAGGTATTCCTAAATTGATATAGCTTATAGTAACCTCTTGCCCTACATTGACAAACCCGGCCATTAAATTAGCATTACCACTAGGATTTAGTACTTGAATACCTGCTCCGGTAACTGTATCAACCTCAAAAGAATCACCTCCTGAATCTTTTGCGTCAGGCAATACCTTGGTTATGTTTTTCATTTTCTTTAACCAGAATGTATTGAAATATTTAAGTTCTATATTTGCTGCCATTTTTATAAAGGTGTTTTTATTCTAGTAAGTCCTGCATTAACATTAATAGGTAAAGATGTTGCATTTAAAAAAGTAGGAGCAGTATTAACTCCTAGACCGGTGTTTTCATTTTGTGATCTAACTCCTTCGGCATCTAATCCAACGGAAAATGTTACCTCGCCTAAAGGTTCACCCACCCAATCTGTAAGGTCTGGAATTATTTGTGTAGCTTGATAGTTACGATTAAGTTGAACACTTACATAGGCGCCTCCAGAGGGTACATAAGGGATTTGCATTTGAGGATCTGTAAAAAATTGATTAACGTATTCAACATAAGGTGTTTCAGCATATAGTATATTAGTATTGACAGGCTGTGTGTCATTAGGATTGTCACCACCTGGAGCTGATCTAAAATACTGATATTCATTATTAGTAGCCCAATATGCACCGTCAGCTATATTAGTTCCTTGCCAAGGTATACAACCTGGATAATGTAAATCATCACAATTGCACCAGCCCACCGCGGGATAAAGACTAGTACTTCCAGCCGTTTGTTGCAAATTTCTAATTATAAAAACATATTCAATGCTATCAATATTATTTCCTTCACTTAATTTTAAGAAGTCAAAAGATCTTATGGTTTGAACCCATTTATATTGATCCGGTCCGCCAATATTTCCATTTTTGGTTTGCCATAAAGTTGGAATTGGGATAGCGTCCTGATATTCGGGTTCATTCCATTTAGGAGACTCAATAGAATCTCCAACCCCAGATTGATTATATTCAAGATCTCTCCGAATTTCTCGCCATTCCTGAAGCGTATCTCCTGTTCTAGTCCTATAGTAATACTCAATTTTTTCAACACCAAAATTACTTTCAGTTCCGGGAGGGGCCCCGGAAGGGGGATTTTCTTGCTTAAAATTAGCCGTAAGAGCTATAGTACCTGATCTGTGAGATCCCCCTTCGCTTGTTGGAGCGCCTCGTAAAATTCTTCTTTTAACATTATATTCGGCTAGAGTTATTCCTGTAAAAGGATAATTAGGTTGATTATTAGCAAGATCATAAATACCAAGATAAGAATCAGAAGGAGAAATTCCTTGAGCCATATACCAAATCCCCGTTACTGGCCCTACCGGTAATCCTGTGTTGGGATCTGTAGTAAATATTAATTCTGAATTAACAGTAGAAGGATTGGGGTTAACAATACAAGTATTACTTAACACATCTTCATTAACAGCTGCGTATCCCACAGTTATAGGTACACTAAACTCAATATATAAAGTTCCATAAGGGTCGTTACTAGGTAAATCGGTATCTCCATTTGCATCTGTTACACGTATTGTAATATTGTAAAGAGCAGAAATGTTTCCGCCAAACGTAACTCCATCTATTATATCTCCTGGTATTGCTTGAGTAAGTTCACCAGTAGCCGAATTCATTTCCCAATTATCTGGCAAATCATTTGGATTTTGTATTGTATATTGTAATTGTAATGTATTATTAGTGGCTCCTGTTCCATTTTGAGGATTAGCGGCAGGCCAAGGACTTCCAGCGCTGCTATAACCCGGTATTATCACTCTAGTTTCTTTAGTAGTAGATATAGCCGGAATAAGCGGAGGATTATCTACAGTAGGAGTTAAATTTTTTAAAGCGCCAAACCCACTAACTTCTCCTGGAATAGGGATAATACTAACATCACCATCAGCTGTTGTTATTTTTATTGAAAAAGAGTAAACATCTGTTGTTCTACTAGAATCTATAAATACCAATGGGGTAGCCCCTATATATCTTAGTCTAAATTGACCAGCAAAACTACCTGAGCCTGGCCGAAGATCAAATAAGCCAGTTACTGGTTCTCCGTCTCCATTTGTTGTAGCTATTAACTCTGCAGTTGTAGGTGTTGCAAAAACTTGTCCTGAAGAATTTACAGGTTCAAAATAGCCAGTTACAAAAGTATTTTGTATAGTTTGTTCTGTAAAGTCCCAGGTTAAATTTATAAAAGATGTAGCGCCCCCTGCTCCACTAAGGACATCAGCATTTAAATCAACAATTAGTCCTTCGCTAGTGGTCTCCCAATAAATGTCTAACAAAGATTCAGCAGGCTCAGTTTCATAAACTGCCAGGTAAGGCAGCATGTTGGATGTATCCAAAGGGTTATTAAGGTTATCGGCATCGTAAGTGGTACTTCCTGAAGTTTGTTGTGCTAAAACAAAATTTAAAGCAGTAGCGCCTATAGATTTATCTACCGTAGATATTCTACATATTAGAGGGTTTGTATCTATTTGATAAAAAACTTTGTTGCCATTAACGGCCCCAGTATTAAATGCTTTTAAAGGATCATACATTTGATCATTATCTGTAGACAAATCCGCATACCCCATATTAACTTCCTTAGCTCTAGCTATAGCTGTCGATGTATGAGAAATTGCTGTCTTGCCTTCGGAGTTTACTCTAGCATAGTATTGGCTATTAAAAGGAGTTGAATCGGAGATACCCGTTCCTGCATCATAAGTACCCACCGTCATTATATTAGTTACCCTGCCAAATAAAGTAACTGAACTTCTATACTGCTTTTGATCCGGCCCAACTTCTGCTAGATCTCTAGGTATTTTGTTTATATTGTCATTAAATAAAACAGTAAACGCCGTTTTATTTGTTTCGTCATCAGGAAAGATTCCGTTGTCAATTCCCCCAGGTGTGTCTTCGTCTACGAATAAAGGCGTATTAATAGCCCCGGATTGTCCAGGGTAACCGTTAAGTATTCCAGGTAAATATACGTTATAATATTCTTGCTGTGTTTGCTTTACAACTATTTTGTAACTATACCAGCCTAAATCATTTATAGTATAAGCAAATTTTAAGTCAGGCTGTCCAGCAGGAAGATCATCTTGTCTTAAATAAACATCGCTAACTTGTCCATCTGTAGTAGCCTGCCATTGGTTTTGGGCAGGGTTAGTTTCTGTTACTGTTAAAACCTTAACAAAGTCTTGATAAGCCCCTCTAAGATAATCCCCCACTCTAGGTATATTATTGTTGTTGTTATTGGGAGGGGTAACATTAAGCCTAAAATTGTAGGTAGTGTTAATTATAGTATTACCTGTCAAAGCTACTGCATAACCTTCTCCGTTCCCTGAACCAGCGTCTTGCTTTATTGCATACAAACCTGGAGTCCCTAGTGCTAAATTTTTTGTAGAACTTATTTCTGAATTTACTAATACCATTATAGCATCTCCAAACCAATTTTTAACATTAGTATCAGGAAAAGAAATATCATAAGGACTATATATTGTAGATCCAAAGTAAAATTGACCATCACTAGTTATACCTTGATCTACAGATGATAATAATACGGGTGATTGTCTACCAAATTTATCAGCCAATACAAATCCTACCTGATAATTTCTATTTCTTTTTACAGAATGATTAGGATACTCAATCCAATTATTATATTTTCCTGTACTACTTTTTTTAGATATTCTACAGTTATAATTTATATTTGCAGGAGGAGTGTGCTGATCTCTATAGTTACCGTATATGATTCTATTACCAGAACTTTCTTGAGAAAATGCTCTTACAGGTACTTTATCATAAACACGAACTGTTTGAGCCTCTGGTAGCGTTTTGTAAGGCTTTCTTGATTGGTAGTCGTAAGTATAATAATTATTAATTCCACTAGATCCAGCTACTTCTCCTACTGAAATACTTTCTAAAACTTTAACAGCTACAGCATCACTTTCTCTAAATAATATTTCTACCTCTTTTATTTTATAATCATTGGAAAGTCTACTCGCACTAGTAGGCAACGGAATAACTAGCCCTATATTCTGGACTTGATTTTCCATAAAAGAAACAACAGTAGATTGATAAGCTGCATCTTCATCCCCATTTAAAAAATATCCATCTTGCTTAGGAATGTACGCAATTTGAGTAAACGGAGCCATTAAGGAATATTCATTGTCGTCGTACTTAAATCTATAACTAAATCTAACAAACTTATCTTCCAAATAATCTGGATCTCCAGGCCATGTATCGTCGCCTGTTTTGTTTGTCATTGTAGACATAATTAAAGAGACATAAGTATTAGCAATTAGCGCTGCAGAAAAAGACGGAGAGACGTCTACCCTTGTTTCATTAAATGCACTAACATATTGAACTCCAGTAACTTTTATATGATCTAAGCCTGTTATACTAGGAGTTTGCTCAGCAGAAACTACAGTAGCCCCAATAAAAGGAGTTATAGAAGCTTCAACATCCCCTGCTAAACTAAAGTATGTGGTTCCACCTCCTGTTGTTACCAAGTTTATTCTATTGTATAATTTTATTGCTTGATAAGGGCTATATTTGGCTACAGATATTTGATGTTCCTGCGTGTAATAATCTTCGGCTGCTTGACCTCCCATAATTTTATTATATTATTCCGCTGTAGTAGCTAAATTAATGTTAATTTTTCTAGGCTGATTTCTATTATCAGTCCAAAATAATAAATTTTCAATTAAATTTATTCCTATTATACGATTAGTGGTAGAAAAATTTAAAAATTCTCCTCTAACTAAAGCTCTGTATTCTTGAGTAATATTGTTGTAAACGTATATATAATGATTTGTTCCTATAGGTGCGTCTGTTGGATTAGATGGGTCAGGATCTGTATAGTCTGTTAAAAAAACAAACAACTGGTCTGTAGCGTTGTTTTCTTCAATTCCTATAACAGTAAATCCGGTTCCTATATCCGAAGTAGTTATTAATGCATTACCTATTATATTTTCCAAGGCACCCACATCGTCGTCTTCGGATCTACCAACAGATATATTCCGAGCATCTCTATATTCGCCGTTAGGCAATATTCTATCGTCAAGATCTTTATTCATCTTAGACTTTAGAAATGTGTTTTTTATTTGTTGAGCCATTTAATTACGATTTAATCCATTTAGATTTACCTCTCATCACTTGAACAATTTCTTCAAGTTTAATATTTGATAATCTTATTTTTGCATTTCTTAGCTTAGCTGATCTATCTCTTTTTAATCTTTGTATAACATACTCAGGTTGGTTGATTCTAGATGCTAATATAGAATATAATATATGAGCATATAATGCTTCTTCCGCCATCTTAGGGATTCTTGAATCCAATTCGTAAGCTAACCCATCTGAAATATATTCTAGCACAATTAAGCGATCTTTTAGGTTAGAAGAAAAAGCTATTGTCCCGTCTCTTTCGTTCATATTAAACCAACCGTTTCTTTGGGTGTACTGAGGGTTGTTACCGTATCGTTTCCCTAAGATTGGGTTACCTGTTAGCCAGCCTGAATAAGCCCAATAATCTCTAGCATTAATATTTCCGTTAAGCAAATTATCATTAGCCTCTGCCCATCTTTCCATTGTTATGGATGTACCCTCTAAATTGTCTCCAAAGTAATCTTGAGTAGGGTCTCCGTCCCCGTCTTGAATTGGCACTTCATAAGGGGATATAGTCAAATTATTTGCAGGATATATGGGGTGTTTAACACCTAAAGCATCTATGTAAGATATATTAACATAATTTACGTAGTCTTGAGGTATTATAACACTCAGGCTAGGAGGTATAGTTAATTCTTGCGACTTAATACTTTTTAAAGTATCATAGCTAAATTCTTGTAAGCCCCTTTTAGCGTGGAATATTACGTCTGTTCTTTTAACATCCGGTATTAATTTATGCTCGCCTACATAAGTAGCTATAAATCCATTTATAACATCATTTAAAGAAGTATAACCGTAGCTTCCATAATTTTCTTGTACAGCCGTCCCTATAGCTTCTTCATTGCCAAAGTTGCCTCCGTCTAAAGATTTTAATTGTACTACTATGTATGTATTTATTGTAGGAGCAACTGTAAAAGTTATTTCATTATTTACAACTGTATATGTCCCCACATATTCGGTATAAGTTCCAGGTATATTAGTAGGACTGGTGTAAATTTGAAAATTGTTTAATCCATATTCCGGTAACGCCGTATTTGAAGTAGAGAATACTAAGTCTGTGTTAAAAGTTGTAGTAACTTTTCCGCCTCCATCAGATAAAAATCGCTGAGCACCAGCGTAGTATTGTTCATTAGTTTCGGTTATTAAACCGCCATTAGGTATAGGCATATCTTATAATGTTGAGCGTTGTACTTCTTGTTGAACTTGTTGAGCAGCTACATTAATTATTTGCGGGTCTCTTATTACAACTCCAGAATAAAGTAATATTTTTAATATAATATTAGTTTGTTCTGTTTTTGATAATTCAAAGTCAACTGAATTAGTAGGGTTATACTGATAATAGTTTTGCCCTGAAGGAATAGTAAAATTCCAAATTACATCCAAAGGCTTTCTTAAATAGCTTACAGTTACGTCCGATGTAATAGTTTGAGGATATACATACAATTTGTGATTTTCATACAAATATATTGGGTATGTAGTAGTAGGCGCAACTAAAGGTGTAGTGTTTATGTATAAAAGCTCGTTTCGCTGCACCAGCTGAGCTTCTATACTGTCTTTATATATTACAGTACCAAGTCTGTAGAAGTCCTCTGGGGTGGCCGTAACAACTATAGCTGCTAAATTAGCCGGAACAGTGTTAAATATTATATTAGCCCCGCTAATAGTAAAAGCAGTTGTAACAACACCATTTATAGTAACAGATATTACACTGCTAGCTAATTGAGAAGAAGTTATTGACGTAAACGGAAATGATATAGATGTGCCATTTCCCGTAAAGCTTTGTGTAGCTACGCTAGCCCCTGATGTAGTAGGCAATGTAAAACATTTATCTGGAGCGACATAAGTAGCCGTTCCGTATTCTTTAAAAATGGAAATGTCTTGATCTACATTTTTAATACGATCTGCGTATTCCGTATCATTATCAGGTCTACGAAGCTGCTGATTTAATGTGTCAAAATAACTTTCAAATACCTCAAGCTGCACTTGCGTAGCAACCTTGTTAAATTCGTCTGGTGATAAGTTACCTCTCTGTTCTTTATTAAGAATAAGCAACACCGTTTTATAAACTATGTCTACATTTACTGCCATTTTATTTTTTTGTTATAAATATTAACCGGTCTCACTTAAGAAACCGGTCAATAATAATTCACCATCTATAATATAATTACGTGTTTTTTTTAAAAACTACTAATTAAATTTCTTTTCTATAGATCGGTATACTTCAACTCCCTCATCGGTTTTAAAATATGCTGCCATAGCTGAGTATGGGTTTTCATCAAAAGGTACAGACATTAGCTTTCTACCATTAGATGTCCAAGAAAAAGTTCTTTGATCCTGTGACAAGGTAATTATATTAGCCTCTGTAGCTTTAATAGCTACATTTCTAAGTCCTACATTTTCGTCTTGTGCTAATTCTAAAAATAAAGCAGGGTTGTTATTTGCAAACAATCGTAAATCTCTTTTAATTTCTTTAGAGGACAATTGATTAACTGCGTTACCCATTTCTACTCTTAATATAGCTTCAGCATCGTCGATATCCATATCTCTAGCAAATACTGCTGCATCTGTTTGCAAATCAAGTAACTCTAGATCGTCATAAGCTTCTTCAACAGGATCATATTCCTCGTAGATTCTTCCTTTTAACGGATGATATAATGAAAGTAGTTTTTGTAAATTCTGTTGTGTTTTAGGAACTCGTAAATCCCCATCTCTAAACATAATATGTCCTAACGTAGCTTCTCCTTCTTGTTCGCTTTTGAAAGGCGAATCATGGTTAGTTGCATATCTAATTTCTTTTTGTGTACCAGTTTCTTCATCAAAATATAGCAGCGCATGCTTTCTAGTATGCTTGCCTGGAATAGTCAACGTAAGAGGAGTGTGTCTACCTATTAAGTAATACAACCTATCTTTAATTTCCCATTTAGGTTTTGCTGGTTTTTCTGGTGCTTCTGCAACCGGTTTTTCAACAGCCACTTTTGGAGCTGCTTCTACAATTTGTTCTTCTTGTGCAACTTTTTTAGCTGCTGGTTTTTTATTTGCCATAATATAATATAATTAAATAGTTAATAAGAATAATAATTACCCCCGTCATTACAACGAGGGTAAGAATTACATTTGAAATCCTTAGATTCCTTTGAATAATACGAAGTTGTTAGCTGCTTGAGTAATCAAACATCTTTCAGATAGGAAGTTTACTTCCATTGCATCAAGAGTTGAATTACTAGCACCTCCAACAGATCCTGTTAACCAAGATTTCATTCTGCGGTCATCAGTTTGAGAAGCTCTGTATCGTACGTGTAAGAATGGACGACGAATGTTAGTTCCTAAAACTTGATCATAAACAGTTGAAGTTCCAGCTGGTACTAATACACCTTCGATTGAATTAACTCCGTTGATTGCTCCACGTGTAGAAGCATCGTTTAAGTATTTCCAATCTGTTTTGTAAAAGTCGTAAGATCCTCTACGGAATCCGCTGAATCCTAAGTTAAGCGCCATGTCTTCTGAATTTTCAAATAATCCATAAGCAACACCTCCAGTAGCTCCGCTAGAAATAGCCGCAAGCATATCATCAAAGTCTAAAGCAGTTTGACGGTTTAAGAATAACATGTTTTCCTCAATTGCTCCTTGAGTGTCTAGGTTTTTAAGAATAGCATCAAATTCATTTAATCCGTTAGCAGCTGTGAATCCGGTCTCTACATTACCTCTATCTTGGATAGCAGCAAATAAACCTTGTGTTCCTGGCTGAGTTAATGGGTTAAGAGTAGATGCATTTAATTCACCTTCTACCATTGCCATTTCTAAGTAATCTTCAAAACGTAAACGTGTTTCAGACTCAGCTTTCAAATACCATAGGTATCCGTCAGTTCCGTCCTCAGTCGCTACATTTACCCATCCGATTTGTGCAGTATCAGATCCAGATACAACGTACTGATCTCTAATAATGATTGGTGAGTTAGAAAACTGTGTTAATACAGGTTCTACGCTAGTTCTAGCAGCTGAGTTTCCAGCACCACCAGCAGCTAATGTAGTTCCTTTAGAATAATCAGATCCGTAAACGAATACTTTTAATCCAGTTGCAGAGAAACCTTGAGTAGTCAAAGTTGTTCCAGCAAATGGCTGAATAGTAATTGTTCCAGCCGCACCTAGTGTAGATGCTGTTACAATACCTTTAGCCTCTAATCCAGTAACCGGATCTAAAACGACAACAGTATCATTTACTGAAATTACATTACTAACTCCAGCAACAGCGCCAGGGTTAAGAGTAATTACAGATAATGTACCAGCTCCGTTAGCTTGAGATACTCCAGCATAAGAGATGTGTAATCTGTTTTGTTCAGACCAAATAACTTGATCAGATGTCATTGGCATTTCAGCACCAACCATTCTTAAAAATCCAGATAACGTTCTGTTTCCGTAACGCTCTACTTCTGCTTCGTAGATTTCTGGTAAATACTGCTGAGCAAAATCAGCGAAATTTCCTGGAACTCCGGCACCTCCGCCGTTGTTGTTCCATTGTAAATAATTTGTAGCAAGTAATTGCTGTGTTTGTGATGGGATTATACTCCCAAATTGTGGTAATAAACTCATTGTTATTAATTTTTAAACTTTTTAATTTTTAGTTTTGCAGAGTCCGTTCCAGAAATTGATTTAACTTTATACGCGCCAAAACGAGCACTTTCAACTGGTGCTGCTTTCCTAGCTTCAGTAGATGTATTATTAGATTTGTTTACAACATCTCTAATAGCATCTGCTTTGCCTTGTTCATAAAAATGATTTGCTATTTTATCAGCATTCATTCCTGCGTATAAAGCTTTGTGATACCCTTTGGTATCTTTAACCGTGCCATCTTCCCCAAGGAACTTCCCTACGAAATTACCGATGTCCGATTGTTTTTCCCCCACTTGAGATGCATTTTGCACTCCATATCTAAACTTTTTTTCGCCTAAGTTGAAATCGAAACCTTCGAAATCCTTATTGAATAATTGTTCAGTTTGAGCTTTAAACTTCTCATGATTCTGGGAGTTTCTTTCCTGATCCTCTTTATATCGATTAAAAAAGTCCGATGCTTTTTGCTGATCCTCAGAAAGACTTGGCGACTTCAACTTGATGTCATCATAATATTTTTCCTTGGTATCTTCTAAAAACTTACGAGCTTTTGAAACCTCTTCTTTATATGCGAGTTTTTTTCTTTTGATGTCTCGCTCTTCATCAATATCTTCATCAAATGCAAAAGTATCTTCGATCATAAAATCGATTTCTTCTTGTGACAAATGAGGCTTAGTATTTTTATAGTATTCTTTTACTAAAACGTCTCTATCTACATCTTCGTAATTAGTGTTTAATCTTATGTAGTCCTGCATAGTCCCACCTGTTTCCCTCATAAAATCTACTAACTTATTTATGTTGTCAGGTAAATCATTTTGAGTAAGAGGTGGCTCAATAGCAGGAGCTTTAGCTTCTACTTCTTTTTCTTCGGTAATCTCTTTAATGACTGGTTCGGATGTTCCTTCCTCCACCTCTCGTACATCTTCGGCTGGTTTATTCTCATCCACACCACCTGTGCTTGGCTCTTGAACGGCATCTTTTTCTTCTTTAGGAATTACTACTCTAGTTACATTGCTTGGAACGTCGATTAAAGGCTCCCTGTTTTTAGCCGCCAACTGTTCATCAGTTAGTTTAGGCTTGGATTGAATCTTAAAAGACCCTTCCGTTTTTACTTGTTCATTCATGATATAATATTATATAATTATTAAATACTTATTTATGTGGGATCAAATGATGATAAGTCAAATCCTCCCATCACATCGTTTCCTTGTGACTCAAAATTCTTAGGCATTCCTTCAGTTTGCCTTTGTTGTATAAGTTCACTTTGTTGAGTACCCTGTATTTTTACTCTTTTATCTTTTCTATCTTCTATTTCTTTTTCTTTTTGTGTGGTAGCACCAATTTGTGCTTGAGCTAATTGCATATTATACTCAAATTCAGTTGCCATTAACTGTCTTTTAATTTGAGCTTCTCTTTCCATTCTTTGTATTTCAAATTGCGATTTTGCTTGTTCTATAGCAACTTTTTCAGATGTAAGAGCTTGTTGCTTTTGCACTTCCGCCATTGCGGCTTTTTCAGAGGCTTCAGCATTTGCTGCTGCTTGGGCTTGTATATTTTGTTGAGTTACGGCCTGTTCTCTTTCTAACTTTTTCTTGCGCTTAAGCTTTAACATTTGATTAGCCAGCTTAAGGTTTTTAATTTCACGTATATCAATAGCATCTTCTATATCAATACTACCTTGTTGCAACGAAGCATTTATATTGGCCGCTAATTCAGCTTTTTCTTCGTCATCTGGTTCCATTTCTAAATATATTCCAAAGTCATGAAGATTTAAATTTTCTATTTCCTTTAAAGTTTCTACGTTGAAAGTAGATATACTATTCATTAAAGAATTTTTAGTAAGAGGAAAATTTAATACATCAGCTATTTTTAAAGAAATGTTTTCACAAGTACTAAGCGCTAAGAAAAGACTAGCATCTTGTATATGCTTAGTAGCTACATTAGAAGCATTAGCCGCCATTTTTTGTAGACCAACTAATGAATCAGCAGAAGGTAAAGATCCATCTCTTGCTTCATTTAATCCAGTAACATCTCTAATCATTTGCATATTGTAATTATATGCTGTAATAAGAGATTGTATTTTACCCATTCCATTTGATGAAGACAATTCTTGAATTGGTACTTTACCTCTGTTTATATCTCCTTCTTGTGTAAGTGATCTACCTACAACAGAACCGGTTTGAAAATACATATTTAATGCTTCAGCTGGATTGTAGTTTGTTCCATTGCCTAAATCAACCTCAGCTAAACCGTCCATATCTAAAAAGATACCATCGGGAACCATTCTGGATAATACTTGTTGTATTTTTAAATGAGTTAGTTGTATTACGTCGGCAAAACCTACACATTTACTTATTAAAGATTGTATTTTACCTTTGTACATTCTTGGTGCACATAAGGAATAACTCATTTCTACGCGGGTAGTATCAGCCATTGGGCGTGTCATATTTTCTGACATTTCCCATTTAAGCATTATATCTGTTCCAATTATCTTAGCCCCCTCATATAATACCTCTATAGATCTTGAAACTCTTTCAAAGTTATCATTAGGAGGTGGATTAAACTGATCAGTTTTTTCAATTGCCTTTTCTAAACCTGAATCTGTTTTCTTTATTTTAAAAACTTGGTCGGTATATGTTTTGTATTCAAAATACAATACTTGAACAGTATTGTAATCATAGCTTTCAAAACCTCGAATCATTCTTCGATTACCGGGCATGTCTTGAATTCTTTCTAACTCTTCGTCCGATATATTAGGAAATTCTTTTTTAAGCTCTGGTATAGTTATAGATTTAACTTCGCCTACGTAATATATGTCTTCAAAGTGAGGATCTTCCGTGTAAGACCAAACACAATAAGCAGGATCAACGTAATCTACTACAATGCCTTCAGCTGGATTAAACGATGTTTTGGTTACACCTATTCCTATATTAACCAAATCTTGATTTACTCTAGATTTAGTTAAATCAAATTCGTTAGTAGCTAATACGGTATTAATAGCTTCTTCTTCCGCCACCTCAATAGCTTGCTTGTAGCTAAGCTGCATGTGAAGATCTCTTTCCTCTAAAGACTCAGGTAGATTATCTGGTGATATATTAGATCTACTTAAATTTATATCTATAACTTGAGATGCCTCCGCTTGCTCATTTTTAGTTAACATATCAAATAACAAGTCTTCCGCAAAATCAGTTCTTTTCTTTAAAGACTCTGGATCTTGAGCGTAAGAAGTTAAGTCGTATTGTTTCTGTGTTATTCCATTTGCAACTATGTTCGAAAACTTAGAAAGTATAGGAACTGGCTTCCAATCTAAGTTAAGATAAGATAAATCGCCATTAATAGCTAACTCATCCTTATACTTTTGCACGCTTTGTTCTCCTCTGGCATATAATCTTAAATTATGAAAATTATTCCAGTTTGTAGCGTAACGGTTTGAACCACTTCCGCCGTAATTGAACCATTCCTGCTCAATAGCTCTACTAACCTGAAGCCCGTATTCCCACGTTGCTTTCTCTGCATCACTTACAACCTGATCCGGGAATGAGCTATTAGTATTTGTACTTATATTCATTTATTATATTATTTTTGAAGTAGTCCCCTCGTTATTATATTTTTTAAAACCCAAAGAATAAGATTTAATTTTTGTTATACCTTTAGGATTATACCTATGTTTATTACAAGCCATTAAAGCTAACCCCGAACTTATCGAAGCATCATGCCTAGTTCTATTGTTTATATCAAACTTAGCCCAATCTTCTAAAGTCCTTTGTAAATACATATCCCCATATCCATCTTTCTTTTCTCCTATAAAATCTTCTATATATGTTTCAATAGCCGAAGCGTGTGCTTGTTTTATGTCCTCGCTTGAATTAGGTATTCCCCCCACTTCTCTTTCAGCTATAGATAATTTATTATATGTTTTGTCCGGTCTGTTTATACTAAAACCTCTGTATCCTCTACGCTTTAAATAATAAAGCAATCTAGGTTTGTTGTTTTCTGCTAGCAAAGGCATTCCGTAAAAAACACAAGCCATTAGTACATCTTCAAAAAACATTTCAGCTGTTGATGGCCTTGCAATATACTCAAGGAAAAAATGGTTAGGCGGGGCGTCTTCCATTGAAAACTTTGTTAATCCATGAAGCGATCCGTTAGATCCGCCACCACCAACAACACCGCTAATATCATAGCTATCACATCCAAAAGCTCCCATGTGTTCATTACCAGGATATTTAATGCCATTTTTTATTATTAAGTTATTTTGTTGTCCTTGATCAGGAACCCAAGTAATAAAAAACCTACCGTTTTTATTAGGATAGAACATTACTCTAGTATCCTTAACGCCGTTTTCCCACTGAAAGTTACCTTGGGTAACCATAGCAGAGTTCTTCAATTCTTCATTGTAATCTATTTGCTGATAAATCTTTGTAAGATTAAATATAGATTGCTTAGCTTCATCTCTAAAAGCGTGTTGTTCCGTACGGGGAAACTGTCTGTAATATTCGTTTAAAGCATCGGCATCGTCTTTTAAGCCTTCAACTTCATTCTCCCAGTGTTGTATAACACCCTCTGTAATAACATTACCTTGAGGATCTAATGTTTCTTTCGTTGGAATATCAAACACAGGATAGCCATACTGATCAATAAAACCCTCATAATTCCATTCCATAGGAATAAAAAGTTTGTATAAGCCCGTTTTAGTTTGACCGTTCTTGTTTCTAATCGATGCATCTGATCCATCATATAGTTTTTTAAAGTTTTTACCTCCTTTGTCTAAAGCATTTGATGTTGACCCCATCATACACTTTCCAATAATTCTACTACCTAATCTTAAACAAGTTTTTGTTACTCGCCAGTTATTAAGTATATTAGTTGGCTTTTCCCATTTACCTGATTCGTCATGAACCAATAGTTTTAATTTTTCACCATCATAACTGTTATCACCTGTGTTTTTCCAGTCAATAGTTGTATCTAATCCATCAAGCTCTTGGGCTGCTTGGTTTTCTTCTAACTTCCGTCTCGTAAATTTAGAAGCGGGTACTCTGTATGCTAGTTCTGTTTTCGGACGGTCCATACCGTCTTGTATTGGTTTAAAGAAAAAAGGATAATTTACCGAGATCGGTACAACTTTATCTGTAAACATTTTCTTGGCGTCAGCACCTGATTTGGATAATATACCGAATCTAGAGTCTGAAGATATCGTAGCCGAATTAACTGTTTCTCCCGACGACATGAATGAAAATCCAGAGCGTCGATTTTTAAGGTAACAAATACCGTACGATCTCTTATCTGCTTTGCAGGCCTCCCAGAATATGAAGAATAGTCTGTTCGATTCCCGAAAGTCCGGTAATCCGACATCAATTTTGGACCACTGCAAGTACATATAGTGAGTACCAGTAATGTAAGTAGGCTTACCTTTATTAATAAACCAAAAACCTTTTTCACGTCTTTCAAATTCTTCATCTATATATGGGTGCCACTGTTCTTTAAAACTATTTGGGTAAGCATTCCAATCTTGAACACTTTTAATTTTTTTTAATGACTTAGGGTATTCTACAGCTTTCCATTTGCTGTCGCCCATGTCTTCTGCATTTTCCGTTTTAGGTAGAGCAATCATTATGCCGCTTATTTCATAGATCTCACCAATCTTACCTGTTTTACTAATTATAACGGTATCGTACTCAGCATTATATCCGTACTCCCATTTGGAATATCGGTTTTTCTTTTTAATGACAGCTGGTTTAATATGGTCTTTTACAACCCTGTATAAAGTTTGTTCGTAAGCCATTACTTAGATCTCCCTTCTGCAAACCCCTTAAACGCAGGTTTATTTGCTTTATTGTTTGATTCAGCAATCATACTTTCTTCCTCTTGAATTTTACTTAATATTTCAAAAGCATCGAATATGCAAAGCTTTTTAGTAGCGGCAGCATTTTTAAGTCTGTCAGCAGATATATCTTCTTCTGAGTCAACGATCTTTTCTTTTGCTACCTTTACTAATTCTTTAATTGCTTCCCGCCCAGCGGCTATTATACTCTTCTTCGTTTCTATCGAGTTCATACTTTATAACAATATCATTTGATTTCATACAGTACATAATCTGATCGTCTATAACAAATTCCCATTCGCTATTAGGGGTAAAACCAATTATGTCTCCTGGATTGATTCCAGCGCGCTCTAAGGACTTATTACCTATCTTTAGTATACCAATAAGGTTAGCTGTTTTATCGCTGCTAAAAGGGTCTTTATTTTTGACCGGAGCAACAAAGCATCTATCGCCGAATGATTTCCAGTTCTTTTTATTTTTGTACAAATATATTTGATCTATTGCACACATAAAAAGCCCGTCTTTAAGAAACGATCTACTATTTTTTTTAAGTCCTTTCATATCATAAAAAACTCTAAACACATTATGATGAACGACTATTAGATCACCTTTTTTTATGGGCGTCGCAAATGCTGCAGGGGTTTCAACAACCTCGGCTATATTGTTAACGTGTTTAAAACTTTCTATAGAAGTGTTGGTTATAAGGTCCACTTCTCCAACCTTAACCTGATTATCATACCTTTGCCCTACAGGCTTTATGATAAAATCGTATATACTTCTCATTAGTACTCCAAGTCATACTCAACGGATATTGCCATATTAGAATTAAACTTCTTCCATGGCATTACCTCGTCTTCTTTTTTTATAAATATATTATAAGAATTATCAGACTCTTCAAATATTATATGAGAAATTTCGTGCCCACCGTAAACTGTCTGCTTAACAGAGTAATGCATTGCTTCGTTCTTATAGTCAGCACCTATACTTATCTTTCTTATAATATTACCCATGACCCTATTCTTTATCTGTAGGTATTACTTCATAAGTGCCATCAGTTAAGTTAATATTAATAGGTCCGTACTCATCCTCAATAGATTTTTTAAAATCCTCCATTTCTTTTTCAAGCATATTTATTTGATAAATAGCTTTTGCTTTTTGAACCTCTAATCCTCCAATATGTGCACAAAACTTTTGTAAGTCCGCTTGTAACGCTTGCACTTTTTCTAATTGTTCTTTACTGATTGATAAATTTTCTGATTTCATTTCTTTTACTTTACTCATTTTAATTTAATTTAATTATTAATAATTGTTAATATAATCTAAACTTTTCTTTTCTTCTTGAATCGTTATTACTAGTTGAAAAGTCCACTATTTTGTTATTTTTATCTTTTGCTCTACCTTTAAACCCTTTAGGAAGAGTACCATAAGTAGCCCTTGTAGCTGTAGTGCTTTTATTTACACCTCCCCCTGTTCTTGGGTCCGACTTCTTTTTTGTTAAAGATTTTTTGCTTTGATCTGCACTTTCAAAAGTTAAAGTACCCCCTAGCTCTTTAGTTAATTTAGCATCCCCAGACTTAGCTGTAACTTTTTTAGTAGATTCTTTACCGGTTTTTACGTTATAAGATTTTACTGTTTTCTTTTTGCCCGTTTTTGGATCTTTCTTGTCATTATCATTTCTTAAAGGTGTACCATTGGTTAAAGCCTCAAAGTTTTTGTTTTTTAACGGAGCTCTACCGGGTTCTTGCATATATGCCATAGCTTTTTATTTTAATCTTGTTAATATAAAATCTCCCGTAAGATCTCCAGTGTAAGTACATAAAATAGTATCATCGTTTTGTAATGAGTATTCAATACTTACCGCATATCCGTTGTGAGTATTTTTTAGGTTAGTTATTAATTTGTTATTTTTATAATCTATTATTTTTTCTGGTATTACTCTGTACTCTTCAAAGCTTGTATTAAATACGTTTAAAACCGCATATTCTGAAGCCACTATTGTAGTTAAATAAGAAGATTTCTCACATTCCCATAACCCGCTTAATTCTTGTTGTGCAAATAATTGACTTGATACTAGTAATAATAATGCGATAAATAAATTTTTCATTTGATTAGATTTAATTGTTAATTTTATTTTTTTTGTTTTATCGTATGCTTCTTTCTCCCAAGGTAATTTTTTAGATCCCTCTTTCATAGTGTTTCTTGAATAAGCTTTGCCCTCCCAATAAACGTTGTTATCGTCGTAATCTAAATCGCCTCTTTTCATCTGATTGATATGTACCATTTCATGGTCTACCACTGCAGCCTCTTTAATTGGAGATAAATTTTTGTTTAATAAAATAGTGCCGTTATTATTAGCTAAACCCAAAGTATTATTGTCCATATCTTTATGATAGATAGGAGTATTAATTATTTTGTAAGGAGGAATAATTTTAAAGGCCATATTTATATTATTAATAACAGCCCTGCAAAACAATAATTTTGCAAGGCTGAATTTTTAATCTTAAGCGAAGTTAATGTTTCTAATGTACATTCTATCGCCAGCGTCGTCTTCTCCTAAGAAAACTCTAGCTTTTACTCCTCCAGGATTTGCAGTTAACGCATAATTAAATGCTTTTGTTGCTAAACCAGTAGTCATAACTGGCGAAACAAATCCTCCAGACGATGTTGTAGATAATGTTAATTCGATCTTGTCTCCCGGAGTCCCTCCGTTTGTAAGAATTTCTACAGCATTATCTGCTGTCTGATAAACTCCCACAATAGTTGCCACGTTTACAACGTGTTCTCCGTTTTCCCAATCGTTAGTAGCTCCCACTACGTCGAATGCAATAAAATTTGCCATAATTTTTGTTTTTAGTTGTTAGTTTTTAATTATTTGTTTTAGGCTAGGTTTATACAGTCCTATTCTGTTTATTTTTTTAATATTTCTTTCATTGGCAAACTTTCTTTTGTAGCAGCCATTCGCATAGCTACAGGACTAGTAGGTTTCCCGTAATCTCTCATTTTCCTGGGAAAAGTAGCTCTTTTATCTATTGGCATATCTTCCAATAGATTTTTTCTTTCTTGCTCATTGCTTTCCCTTTTACCTGCTCGTGATTGGCTTTCTCTTTCTTCTTCTCTTTTCTTTCTTTCTTTAGTTTTGTCCATTATATATATATTTACGAGTTTTTATGCCAATGTTTAGCTATAGAAGATCTATCTTTTTTTTCTACATCAGTTCTGTGAATTGCTCCTTTAGCATCGTAAACTAATTCACGGTCGTGAATCATTGTTTGTTTTGCTTTTTTATCACCGCCTTTATATTTTTTGTCAGCTCGGTGAAGTTGTCCTTTTGCATCATAGATTAATTCTCTTTCATGCATCATTTTTTTGTTGTACTTGTTCATGGTTTTTTATATTTTTTTGCGTTATTAGTATGCCCTTTTGTAGTAGAAAACTGCTTGTCGTAAGCTCTTCTGCTCATGCTCGGAACAAGGGTCTGGTTCCTTCTAGTTCTGGATTGTTTTATTGTTTTAGCTGTAGGCTTTTTTTTGTAAGGCATAATTTTATTTTTTATTTTTGTTTTGTTTTTCCGTACTCTCTTAGTGTAAAGTAACCACCTATTACGGTAACCCCCATTGTCATTAAAAGAGGTAAGTATGCTTCAGCCAAAGGCCTGCCCCATTGCGAAGTTATAATTACTATATCTATTAAGAACGTAAAATTAGCTACCACTAAAGGTCTTATATTTCTTGCTAGCCAACTTCCATATTTCATATCATACTCCCAGCGCTTACTTATTTCAACTTCACGCTTAGATATTTCTTGTTCTACTACAATGTCTTTTTCTAGCTCTTTTAGTAATACATCTTTATCTTCTGGAGATATACTTGAACTACCTCTTATCGCGTCACTTAGTTTATTAAAACCTTCCGCCCCGGTAAGAGTACCGACTATATTAAGTATATCTGGTGTAACACCCGCTATAGTTCTTAGAGCATTACCCACAAACGTTCCGTCTCCTCCGTTCTTTCTTAAATTAGGATTGTCACTCATTTCTTTTTTCTTTTTAGAGAGGAAGTTCTTTTACCCATACCTGTTCTTTTCTTTTCTGCTACAGCTTTTTTCTTTTCAGCTGGAGACATTTCTTTCCAAGTCTTTGGAGTTTTAGAACTTACCCTTTTAGATGGTCTGCACTTTTTAGTTTTTTTGTTTTTTGTAGATCCACAAACATTACCTTTTTCGTCGGTCCACTTTTCTTTAAACCACCTTTTTAACGCAGCTCCTTCTTTTGTTTTACGAACAGCCATTACTTTTTACCTTTATTCTTACGACACTTTGCAATTGCACCGCTGGCGTACGCAGATGGAAATACTTTATAGCTTCCTTTTATCTTGTAATAACAAGCATCTTTATTTGCTTTCTTTTTCATCTTCTCCCTGGATTAGTTATTCTAAATACTGGTTTTGCGTCCCAACCATTTCTGCCTTTTGATCCTTTTGTGCCTTTTATAGAAGGCTTCATATATTTGCTAAGGCAACCACAATTTTTTTTATTTTTCATATTAGCAGTTCCATTTTCTTCGCGCAGCTAATCCTCTTTCTGAACTCCAGCCTTTGGATCTTGCGCAAAATGATTTACGTCTTTTAGCAGCCTTACTGCCTTTCTTAAGCTTTGAAGGAGGCGTAGTCACGGCAGTTTTTAATTTACTACCAGGATTATCTTTACGATACTTAGCAACTCCTTTAGCAGTCATTCCACCACCAGCTTTCTTACCTGTCCCACCACCTTTTTTTACTTTTGCGTAGTTGCCCTCTGATTTCTTACGAGAAGGAGCTTTACCTCGTTTTTTTGGAGCTGCTTTTTTTGTTGCCATTATTCTGATGTTTTATCCCAACGGGCTTTAGTTTTTCTTATGTCGTAATGTACGAAAGTATTATACAATCCTAATCCGCCCTCGGATATATGACCGTGCTCAATCAAGTTTGCTATAGTATCAAACACTTCTTTAGGAGACATATCTTTTACTTGAATGTCACAAGCTTTACCTAATATATGTTGTGAGTTGGAAACTCCTCCTACCGCTTTATTATGCTCGGGACATCTGTAAGCATTTGTTAAAGTCATAGGCTTTCTTATAAAGTCTCTAATGACTTGTAGGTTGCCAGCAAGTTTAGTTATTTCAGATAATACCTCTTCTGACATTTCGCAACCACACTTACATTCAAACTCTGACTTATTAAAATTTTTAGTAAGTTTCATTGTACCGTCCTTTCTTGGCACATTCTGTTATTGGTTTTGATTCATAGCTGCAAGGGTATTTTAATACTTGCATTCCGTTTATTCCGGATGAAGATCCTTTTCCATGAGGTCTCCCCATTTGACTTAATGGGCCATCCCATAAAGCGCTTTCACCTACTTCACCTGAAGCTTTACCTGTTGCATTAGGTATTATTTTTTTTGTGTATTCCATATCGTTTATTAATTAAATCTTCTGTTAAATATATTAGGATCAATAGATCTATCTCTAGCCTCTTGAGTCCCGAACATTGTTTCCCCAGCTGCTAAAGCTCCTGGAGTCATTGATGAGGGAGCGGCAGCAGCGGCTGAAGTGCCTGAACCGGCTATGTTAGACCCTGCCGATTCCAAAGCTGCTATTCTAGCTTCTAGCGCATTAGTATCTGTGGATGTTGATGCTTCACCACTTACTGGTGTTGGCGCTGCTCCTGCTACCCCTGCTGTTTGACCTGCCACCTGTCCTTGTATTTTTTGTCGAGCTTGTTGTATTGCTTTAATAGCCGGGTTGTCTGAAAAAGCAGTTCCCAGACTATCAAAACTTTTCATTGCTGCCATTATTCCTGCCATAATTATCTTGTTTTATCTTTGTTAATTTTTTCTATAGCAGTGGCTAAAGTTTTGTCACTGTAAGAAATTCGTTTCATTGCTGGATTACGTCTTTTAGAAGTTGGTATATCTTCTTTACCAAGCATTATCCTATAAATCTGTTGTATTATATTTTTTGTTCTAAAACTAATTTCGTATATACTATAAGTTTTATCAGCCCCGTTGTATCCTCTCCACTTGACTATCCAACCTTCTTTAAGTAGTCTATTCCATCTTCTATTATCCCAAGAGTAAATAAGTATGCCATCTTCAAAATCTTTTCTTGTAAACTTACCTAAACAATCGAAATATATTAAAAGTTCTAGATCGGCATCGGTTAAACCTGTTTTTTTACAAGCCCATCTTCGTATTACTCTATAATGTTTTAACAGCCCTATTTCTTTTAATTCTTGACCTGTTAACTCTCTCATAAAACAAATACTACATCTTGGGCTTTAATAACGTGATAGGTTTCTTTGTCTAGTTCTATCTTGTGACCAGCGTGCCTATCATAGTATATAACATCATCTTTTTTTATCCCCGCACATTCAGACCCTGTAGATACCACAGTGGCTTCTACGTATCTTATATCCTCGCGGTGCGTTTCAGCCAGGAGTAAACCCCCTTTAGTTTTAGTAACACCTTCTTTTAATTTTTTTATTATTATGTTTCTACCTATTGCGTTCATATTATCCTCTTACGTTAGACATAACACAGTTGGTAGACAAAATAGTCGAAGCAACTGAGGCAGCATTCTTTAATGCCGACTTGGTAACTAATACAGGATCTATAATACCTGCTTTAAACATATTTACTGTTTTTCCAGTCTCAACATTAACCCCAAAGTCTTTTTTATTTATGGGCTCATATTCTAATCCTGCATTTTTCATAATTGTTTTGCAAGGATAATACAAAGCTTCAATAACTAGCTCTTCACTAGATGACTTTGGTTTTATACTTCGGATTGCATTAATTAGTGCAACTCCGCCACCGGCAACCACACCTTCTTTTATAGCAGCTTTAGTTGCGCATATTGCATCTTCTACTCTATCTTTCTTTTCATTTAATTCAACCTCAGAATTACCTCCAACTTTTACTATTGCAAGTTTTGCAGCTAGCATGGCTAATCTTTTTTCAAGTTTAACTACTTTGTTGGGATTGCTCTCTATAAGCAATTGTTCTTTTATGCTTTCAATAATTAATTTAATATCTTCTGATTGTTCATCAGCTATTTGAAAAACAGTATCTTTAAATGTGGATACGGCTTTTACGCAAGTGCCTAAACATGATAAATCAATAAGGTCTAAATCATCACCTAAGTTTTCGCTTATTACAGTAGCTCCTGTAAGCAAAGCTAAATCGTCAAATATTTCTTTTCTATTTACTCCATGTGTTGGAGCTGGAATTATATTGACTTTTATAGAGCCTTTATTTTTATTCATTGCAAGTGCTGCCGCGACTTTAGCGTCAACATCACCGACTATAAGTAAGGGTAGGTTATTCTTTATAACGTACTCTAGTATGGTTTGTATTTGTCTAATAGTATCTACAGCTGAATCTACTAACAATATTTTAGGGTTATTTAACTCTGCTGTATTACTTGTGTGGTTAGTTACAAAATGATTATTTGTAAACCCTTTTTCGTATTGCACACCTTCAACTATTTCGATGCTTGTATTACCGTCTTGTGCTGTTTCCATCATAACAACTCCTGTTAGATCTACAGCTCTATAAGCATCAGCAATTAATTTCCCTAGCTCTGCATCATTATTGGTTGATATTGTAGCAACTTCATCTATCATATCCCCATTAACAGGTTTAGCTTGCTTTTCTAAATGCTTTAAAGTTTTATCTACGATATTGTTTATTGCATCTCTTTTCTCCCTACTAGTAAACTTCATAGGTGATTTAGAAAACTCTTTTAATATTGCATGCGCCAATACCGTAGAGGTTGTTGTTCCATCTCCGGCTTCAGCAACTGTTCTTCTAGCAGCTTGCTTAACTAATGATGCCCCCATATTTTCAACAGGATCTAATAACACCGATAATTCTGCAACAGTTACACCATCTTTAGTTATTACAGGTATTCCTTGAGCATCTTCAAAAATTACACATTCACCACCGCCTCCTAATGTTGAGGCTACGGCTTCTGTAAGTGTTTCAATACCTTTAAACACTTTTTCTCTACCTTTGTCGCCAAAGCTAAATTGTTTTACTATTTGATTCATTTAATTAGATTTTATTATATAATCACATATAATTTGTAAAAGCTACAATTATAATAGCTTCTATTTATTTATTACATATTTGAACTTGAAATCCTTTGCCAATTTGTCCCGTTATAAAAGCATAAAGCGTTTAAAGTTGTGTTATATACTGTAAGCCCTTCTACTGGAGAAACTATTGCGTTTATTTCAGCAGTAGTCAGATTTTCTGCAAGCTTAAAATTTGAAGGAGTTATTCTGACATTATCTGTGCCGTTGTATCCGACTATGTAAGCTACATCCGCCGCAGTTGATTTTGTTACAAATTGTGAAAATTTTATAGTTGCCATTTTATTATTTTTTATTATTTATTTTTTATTATTATTATATTGTACAGCTGGTAAACCCAGGTCGGGGTAATGTCCATGAACTTGCTCCAAAATCAAAGTTAGCGCAATTCGTTACATTAGGATTCACTGCCCAACTACTTAAGTCTTGATTAAAAGCAGTATCATTATAAAACATAGCCAACATAGAAGTAACACTACTCACATCCCAGCTACTTATATCTTTATTAAAAGCAGAATTATTATAAAACATAAGACCCATCTTATTAACACTACCCACATCCCAAGAACTTATATCTCCATTAAAAACGGAATTTCTAAACATATACTGCATAGTAGTCACATTACTCACATCCCAAGAGTTTAAGTCTTGATTAAATACAGCATTATCATAAAACATATTTTGCATATCAGTAACACTACTCACGTCCCAATTATCAATAGGCTGGTTAAATAAGGCTGATCTCTGAAACATTCTGTCCATAGTCAATGCGTTAATCGGGGTCCAACTATTTAAAGGCTGATTGTAGGCAGAATCAGCAAACATACCACTCATATTAGTTACATTACTAACATCCCAGGCATCAATAGATTGGTTAAAACCTGTATTTTTCGAAAGTAAAGATTGCATAGTAGTTACGCTACTAGTATCCCAAACTCCAATAGGCTGATTAAACGCGGTATTTTCCCAAAGCATATACTTCATATCAGTAACACTACTAGTGTTCCATCCAGTAACATCCTGGTTAAAAGCAGATTTAGCAAAAATATAACTTATATTTTCTACACTACTCACATCCCAATTGTCAAGAGGTTGGCTATATGCTGCATTTTCAAACATTCTTTGCATAGTAATAACACTACTCACGTCCCAGGCGTTTAAAGGCTGATTAAAAACAGAGTCCCTAAACATAAAACTCATATCAGTAACGCTACTCACATCCCAAATGCTTATATTCTGGTTAAAGCTATTGGTATCTTCAAACATATAACTCATATCAGTAACATTACTCACATCCCAAGAACTTATATCTTGATTAAAAGAGTCAGCCTTTTGAAACATTTGACCCATATTAGTAACACTACTCACATCCCAAGTATTAAGGGGTTGATTAAAAACGTTTGCAAAGTCAAATAGTTGTCGCATATTTTCCACGCTACTTACGTCCCAAGAGCTTATATCTTGGTCAAAAGCTCTAGCGTCTCTAAATAAACCACTCATATCGGTCACGCTACTTACATCCCAAGAACTTATGTCTTGATTGAACCCGCGGGCATTATAAAACATCTGACTCATATTAGTCACACTACTCACATCCCAGGGGCTAATATCTTGGTTGAATGCCACGGAGGAATTAAACATGTTTTTCATGTTAGCAACATTGCCAACATTCCAAGAACTAATATCTTGGTTAAAAACTGGGTTGTAAAACCAATAAACAATATTAAACATGCTTTCCATGTTGGTAACATTACTAACATTCCAATCACTTATATCTCCGTTAAAAGTCAATCTGTCAAAAAACGCATTACTCATATCAGTAACATTATCTACTCGCCAATTTTGTATTTTTCCATAGGGAACGAGATCGTAGTCTCCGTTGGGATCTTGCGCTAATATGTCATTAATTGCAGTTTGAAAAGTTGCGTTAGTTAACATAATCGCGAATGGAGGTTTTGGCAGTAGCCAGCTTGTAGCTCCGTCATCAAAATCAAGGTAATCAGTAACTTGATCCACATCCCATGTAATTAAGTTTTGGTTGAAAGTAGTAGCATCTCTAAACATGCCACTCATATCAATTACGCTGCCAACATTCCAATTACTTATGTCTTGATTGAAAGAGGAGGCCCCTTTAAGCATACTAGCCATATTAGTCACACTACTAACATTCCATCCGGCAATGTTTCCGTTAAAAGAATCTGCATTATAAAACATACCAAACATATCAGTAACGCTACTAACATCCCAGTTATTTAAAGACTGATTAAAATTACCAGCAGAAATAAACATATAATACATATTATTAACACTACTTACATCCCAAGAGTCTAAAGGCTGATCAAATATAGTTGCATCTTCAAACATACTCCTCATGTCAGTAACACTGCTTGTATTCCAGGAACCAATAGCTTGATTAAAAGAAGTAGCCATTAAAAACATAGAGTTCATATTTTCCACGCTGCCAACATTCCAATTGCCAATAGCACCGTTAAAAGCAAAACAATTTTCAAAAATATTATTCATGTCAATAACGCTACTAACATCCCAACCTGCTAGGGATTGGTTAAAAGCCCAAGCATCACTAAACATAGATCCCATATTAGTTACCTTGCTTACATTCCAATTACCTATTGGTTGGTTGAAAGTTAGAGCTCCAGAAAACATATACCTCATATTAGTTACACTGCTTGTATCCCAAGCGCTAATGTCCCCGTTAAATGTTGCTTGGTTAAAAGCAAATGACATATTTGTTACTCGACTAACATCCCAATCCTGAATTTTACCATAGGGATATAAAAAGTAATCCCCATTGGGATCTTGAGCTAGTATTTCGTTTACAGCTGGTTGGAAAGTAGCATCTGTTAGAAACCTAGATGCTTGAACTACCATTTCGCTAGCCCCATCTTCTGTAATCATTTGAAGTGCACCAGTCTCACTTATCATAGAAAGACCATCGCCACCTCCAGCGCCTGCCGCGCTAGGCCACCAAATGCCGTTACCTATAGACTGGCCCCCCATTACTTAACAGCTATTAAATCACTAGCCGATGTTCCTGTAAGTAATACATGACTTACTATTACTGGTAAAAATGCCCCGTCTGGTAAATTTTTAAAAATTACCGCTTCACTAGCTGTAGGAAATCCTGATCCTCCTGAACCAGTTACTCCAGTTAGTATTACTTTAACATCTCCCCCGGTTCCCACAAATAAGCATGCGCCCCCTAAATCTGTAGAGTTATCTATAGTGTCACTGGTTGTTATTTCAGTTGCTTCGGTACCAAAATCTGGTTGATTTGCGTATTGTCCCATTTCGTTTTGTTATTTTTATTTTGTTGTGTTTATATTTTTTTATTTTTTAAGCGTAAATTTTTATTTCCACGTATATGGGATTTGCGATCCCGAGATCATCTGAATTTCCCCTGCTGCTTCCACTAGTTCCTGCCTCAAAGCATTCGATAGAAATTAAAGTAGACGTTTTGCGCCGTATGGTAGTAGCTTGCGGGAATACATTGGTAGCTGCTCCCACCGTTCCCACTATGTTTGGGTTATTTATATAACAAATTGTATTATCTGTAAAAATACCCCCATTAGAATTTGCAATAGTATATTCACCAACTCCTAATCTAGTTATTGACCACGTTCCTCCTATAGGATTACTGATCATGGTTATTGTAGGTGTTGCCCCCACAGAGGCTACATCTAATCTAAATGCCGTCATTTGATATCCATTACCTGTATCTACTATATCTGCCAGTGTAGTATGATAAACCTGGTTTGTAACACGCTCTGTACTAAAATTCATACTAGAAGCCCTGCTTGCAGGCACCAAGGGATCCAGAGTAGCTGCCGTAAGGATATAATTATCAGCACCTAAATAGTCTACATTTACTACAGGGTCCGTAGCTGTACCCGTCATAACTATACCATCTTGTCCTGTAACAGACGTAACCCCACCGCTTCCGCTTCCTGTTGGCATAGTTACAGTTTTAACATTAACCGCCGTAGGATGACCTGTAGCATCTTGTGTTATAGAATCCACCACGGTAAAGGTTCCACCGCTTCCAGGGGAAACAGCAGAAGTAGTATCAGTCCTAGCTGTACTAGCATGCGTCCATGTAATAGATTTATTAATAGCCGAGGTAGCTACTAAAACTTTAGAAGAGCCATTAACCGCTACTGAATCGTTGTTTGTTACCGGAAATCCTCCCGCTCCTCCGTCATCTACAAACCACTGAGTCATTCCGCCACCACCACCAGAATACTGAGGCACATTTAAAACATTGTTTATTAAAGTAGCTGGACCCGATGTCCCCAGTGTAGTCAAAGCTAAAGGAGCCGTGCTTCCACCCACCAATTGCTGTACCGTGACGCTCTTAGTCGGAAACGTTGGGGAACTAACATCGGATATAACTAGTAGGTCATCTTGAGCTACCGTGGATATTATAGGATATGTAGTAATTCTACTCATTTCTTTTTCGTTTTAACCCTTCGCTTGCGCTTCGGTACCTTATATTTCTTTTTACCTTCTTTTTTAGTTCCTTCACCATCATTAGCTCTATTACGTGAAATCTTTTCCCATCGTCCATCTTTATGATCCCAATCTAGCCCCTCAACATTTTTTCCGCTACGTTTAGCTCTACGCCTTTCTCTCTGTGCATGTGCTTTCTTTTTACGTCTATCCGCCGTCTTAGCATAAGCTAAATCTCTTTCCGCTTTCGCTTTCTTCGCTATGGGAGATAATTTTTGTTTTGAAGCCATCTTTACATTCTATTATATGGTTATATATAATTACACGTTTTTTCCAAAAGCTACAGGTAAAAATCGTTATTGTATAATAAGAGGTATAGGGCTACATGCTTATTTTAAAAAACTTTTTGCTACAGGAAACGCAATTCATTTCACCCAGTCCCCCTTTGATTTTAGCTTTAGGCTTTTAACTTTTGACTTTTGCTTTGAGTTTTGCAGAAAGCATTGCGAGTTTTACTTAGAGCTTTTGGCGGGAGCTATCTAGCGTGAGCATCGCGAATGTGTATAGCAAATACGACTACTAATATATAATTATAATAACTGAGATAGAGTAATATAAATAAATATAAAAATAAATATTAAATTATATTAAATAAAAATAAAAAAATAAATTAATAAATTAAATTTAAAATTAAATATTATGCTTAAAATAAAATTATATTCTTTAGATATTATTAAAATTATATTAAATAAAAATATATTAAAAAATAAATTAATAATATTAAATAAAAATAAAAAAATAATATTAATAAATAAAAAAGATTTTATAACTTTTGAAAAAGAATTAAAATTATTATATTATAAATATAAAATATTAAATATAAAATAATAATAAATAAAAATAATAATAAATAAATAATAATAATTAAAATAATAAACTATGGATTTTACTAATAAAATAATATTTGACGAAGAATTAAAATGCTATTATATATATATATATTTAAATAATAAATTATTTCATAGCTTTTATAATAATAATATAAATTATATAAATAATTATATTATAAATTTAAATAAAAATTTAAATGCAAATTTAATAAGCTGGTGGAATAATTATTAAAAGCTTGCGCGAGAAATCGCGTATAGCATTTTTTAAATACGTGTATAGCAACGTGTATAGCAAATACGACGGTTTTTATATAATAAAAGGGAAGATAATAATAAATAAATATTAATAATAAAAATAAATAATAAATTAAATTTAAAATTAAAAACTATGTTTGAATTCACAATTAATTACTCAAAAGAAGAAAAAATGTATGATGTATTAGTAAAAAAAGATAGAGAATATTATAATCACTTTCATGAAGAAGATATAATGTTTATAAATGATTATATAAGATTTCTAGTTGTCTAGAAATTTTATTAAAAACGACGAAGTAAATATAATAATAATGTAACTAATAAAAACTATAATATGAAA
>Ga0233415_10000073_pt1 | contig 44039 bp, 34 predicted proteins | sample Na_anoxic_12_MG_FD_188631 | JGI IMG/M metagenome (GOLD analysis project Ga0233415, IMG submission 188631) | Seawater microbial communities from Saanich Inlet, British Columbia, Canada - Na_anoxic_12_MG | ecosystem: Environmental > Aquatic > Marine > Inlet | place: Canada: British Columbia...
TAAGGGTAATTACCTTCGGGTGTACCTGCAAGAAATAATGTTAAAATACTTACTGAAAATTTTAGATGGTTTTTTGCAGAGTATGATTATACTTGGGAAGAAGTCATAAAAGCTGCTAAGATGTATGTAAATGAGTATCAAAAAAACAATTACCTTTATATGCAAAATAGTCAGTACTTTATATCTAAACAAGATAAACATAAAGTGAAAACCTCAAAGCTTGCTGACTATTGTGATATGATTCGTGATGGTATAAGCACTGAGGATGATCACTTCAAAGAAAAAGTAGTATGATACACGATGAACAAGACCAAGAAGAAAATGATCAAGATCTAATCAGAGAATACTCTGAGAATCTGATCAAGGAAATGAAAAGCTATAAAGAAACAACTATTGGTGCTGTAATGAATAAAAAACAAGCTATACATGCTGCATCAATAACTGCAAAAAGATTAGCTAAAGAAACAGCAAAGAAGTTTTATTATCAAGTAACACAATATTTAATGGAATTGAATGAGTAAACCAATATCGGCCTGGGGAGGGCAGTATAAAGCATTTAAAGAAGCTCTAAACTATATGAGCAAAAGACAATCCGGTGAGGAGAAGTCTATATATACACCTTGGCCAAAGTTTAATGACGCTACTACAGATGGGTTAGAATGGAATACATTAACTGTAATAGGTGGTAGACCGGGATCAGGTAAAACATTAATTAAAGATCAAATAATAAGAGAATCTTTTGATTTAAACCCTAATGATAACTTTAGAGTATTAGAGTTTCAATTTGAAATGGTTGGTAGAACGTCAGCAATTAGAGAATTTAGTTCATTAACGGGTAAAACTTATAAGGAGTTATGTTCAGCTGGTAGTACTTTAACTACGGATGTAATTAATCAATGCTATGAGTATGCTAAGACTAGAGTTACAAATCCTGTTGATATTATAAGTACTCCAATGACTGTTAATCAAATGAGAGAGCAGGTTGATATGTATATGAATGAGCATAAGGGTCAAAAGACTATTATAACTCTGGATCATACAATACTTGTAAAAAGAGCACCATACCAAAATAATAGATTAGATATGTTATTTGAATTAGGTGAATTCTTTACACAATGTAAACGTGACTATCCGTGTTTGTTTATTGCACTGTCTCAGCTTAATAGAAATATTGATAACCCGGATCGTGCAGTAGATGGTAAATATGGTAACTATATTCTTGAATCAGATATATTTGGTTCAGATGCTATGTTACAACATGCTGATACGCTACTTGGTATTAATAGACCTGCTAAACAAAAGATTAGATTTTACGGTCCAGATAGATATATGATACAAGATGATAGAACTCTTGTGTTACATTTTCTAAAAGCAAGAAATGGAGATGCTCGCATGAGTTTTTTCAAAGCTGAGTTTGAAAGGATGCAAGTATCAGAAATGGCAACTCCGCCACAACAAGAAAGAAGATGATAAGTACAAAAAAAAAAGTAATGACCCCAACAGAAAGAAAAGCAAAGATTGCGAAATTAAGAGAAGAGCATGAGTCTTATTTCCAAAAAATTGGAGATTCTGATGCAGTATATATACCTAAGATGGCATATAGGCCAAGTGGAAAAGATGAATTATATGTTAGTTTTTTTCCAAGTGAGTTACAAAAGAATGGTGATATCTATACAGAGTTTGTCAGTATAGAATATGATTCTGAGGATCCACTAAGAACTTTATATTTTCATAAAAATAATCCTCATTGGAAGGAAGAGTATGAGTTAGTTACAAGCAACTCAGGTTTTGAAAGACATCTTATACCTGTAAGTGAGTTAACAATAGTTAAGGATCTTAATACAAAATCATCAAAAGAAACAGAGATGGAGAATCCTTTCTTTCTTCCTGATCCTGATGATAAAGATGATATAACTAAAGTGCTACAGAGAATAGCAACAGCGTTAGAATCAATAGCAAAATCAATAAATAAATAAGTATGGCACAAAGTGTTTTAGTAATCGCGGACTCAGGCTCCGGTAAATCAACGTCTGGTAGAAACTTAGATCCAAAGACAACTTTTTGGATTAATATAGCAAACAAACCATTACCTTTTAAAGGTTGGAAAAAGAATTATACATTGATAAGCAAAGATAACCCTAAAGGTAATATGACTAATGCATCATCTGCCGCAGGGATTATAAAAGCTATACAACATGTCAATGATAAGATGCCGCACATCACTAACCTAGTTATTGATGATTGGCAGTATATGTCTGCATTTGAATACTTTGATAGAGCAAATGAGAAAGGCTATGATAAATTCACCTCAATCGCTTCTAACCTAGCTCAGGTTGCAAAAATGCCCAAAGATTTGAGAGATGATTTGTATTGTTTCTTTCTTACTCATTCAGAGTCTACAACAGACATCAATGGCCGTAATAAAGTTAAAGCAAAAACTGTTGGTAAAATGATAGATAATGCATTAACTTTGGAAGGTCTTTTTTCAATCGTCCTCTTTGGCAAAGTTGTTAGAGAAGAAGATGGTAAAATGCAGTATGGTTTTGAAACACAAACTAATGGTGAGACTACAGCCAAGTCTCCTATGGATATGTTTGAAGGAACCTTTATAGAAAACGATCTACAGTTTGTTAAAGACTGTATTATCAAGTATGAACAATAATTAATTAATTGAAAAGTATGTTAAGTACAAAAGACATGAGTGCCGGTAGCGGCAAAGCAAGACCTGTGATTAGTCCAGGCAATCAAGTAATCAAGATTAATAAGATTACATTTGACCAAACTCCTTATGATAAGGATGCATATAATGTTGTATTACATGTAGAATCTGAGCCTGTTAAAGGTGAATTTGATGGATTCTTAGTTGATCCTAATGATCAAGATGGACCGCGTTATAAAGGTCAAGTAGGGAGAGTAAGAATGAGCCCATATGCATATAAAGATGCTACTTTACCAAGTGGTAGAGAAGTTAAGCTTGAAAGCGATGTTATGAGATCCATGATATATTTAGCTGAAGTTCTTGATAAAAGAGATGATCTTGATTCAATTGAAGCTAATACAATTGCTGAATTTATGGATTCGGCTAATCAAGTGTTATCAGGTGATACATATATTAATGCTTGCATTGGCGCAAGAGAGTGGGAAAATAAAGAAGGTTATATAAATAATGATCTTTATTTGCCACGTATGTCAAAAGATGGTATTCCATTAGAAGCATTAGATGTAGAAAACTCTAGGCTGTATAAGTTTTCTAAAGCTGACCATGTAAGAGAAGTTCAGAAAAAGACTTCTTCAGAAACTAAAAGTTTTGAACCTGTTAATAATGCAGGATCAGATTTTGATCTGTAAAAATAAAATGTAAAAAATAAGGCATGTGGAAAAGTGGGCGCTAGTATGGTTAAGACCGGCATCAACCGAACACAACTACACACCTCTGCCTTTTTTTTATAAATTTACAATATGCTCAATACAAAAAACTTAGTTACAAGTGAGAAAGACATACCTAGTTACTGGGTATTTAGATATTATCTCAATATAAATGAGGAGTTGACTGGGCAAGATCTTAAAATAAAATCTGCCTGGAATCCAGGAGAGCGTACACCTAGTCTATGTATATATGTAGATAAAACAAAAATGTGTTATATGTTCAAGGATTTTTCTACAGGAAAAGGTGGTAATAAAATTAATCTTATTCAAGAATTATTTAATGTTAGTTATTCGCATGCTTTAGAAAGAATGATAAAAGACTATAATGTATATGTTAAAGAAAATCCAATTAATAGAAAATCTATTAAACCCGTAACAAAATGGGAAATGGGACTAGTTATTCCAAGAGATTGGTATAAAACAGATGCAGAATATTGGTTGCAATATAATATAGGTAGCAGTATGTTAGAGAAATATAATGTAAAGCCTATTGATTATTATACTATGACCAGAGAGTCTGAGAAAATAAAAATTGATTCTAAGTATATGTATGGTTATTATAATAATAATAACGAGGTATATAAGGTATATCAACCTTATAATAAAAAGCATAAGTTTCATAAAGTAATGCCGCATGTACAAGGACTTGATCAGTTAAGGTATGACCAACCATATTTAGTTATATGTTCATCATTAAAAGATGCAATGTGTCTAAAATCATTTGGTTATAATATAGAAGTAATAGCTCCAGATAGTGAAAATACATTAATAAAACCGCACATAATTGAAAACTTAAAAGTTAAATACAAAAAAGTAATAACCCTCTTTGATAATGATGAGGCGGGAAAGAAAGCAATAGCCACGTATAAGTCAATGTATGATTTAGATGGCTTATGTTTAGACAAAGACAAAGATATATCTGACTCTGTTAAGAATCACGGTATTGAATATATTCGTTCTATTCTTTCACCTCTATTAAAAAAGATTATACACAAATAATATGAAATGGTTTATACCAGGTAATGTGCCATCAAGTAAAAATGGAAGACGTTGGACAGGCAAGTACTTCATATCTAGTAAAACAGTTATGAAATATAGAAAGGATACTTTATCCTACTATAAGAAGTATGCATCTCAATTTCAAAAGGAATTAAAGAAGCATAAACTACCGGTCAAAATAGCTTTTACTTTTATAAGAGGTACTAGACATAAGTTTGATTATATAAACCCTGCACAAACTGTGCAAGATGATATGGTTAAAAATGGATGGATTGAGGATGATAATATGACTTTTATAATCCCTTCATTTAATAAGTATGAATATGATAAAGAAAAACCAGGAGTAATAATTGAAATAATTAATGAATAATGAGATTGTAAAAATAGACTTAGAAACATACAAGAATATAATTACCATGTTAACATCAGGAAGTGATGATAGGGAATTAGCTATAAAATGTATAGAAAATATAGAGTTATCAAGTTTAATGATAAAACTATTATGTAAACCCGTAAATACAGTTTCTAGAGCCAAAATACTCTATAGCCGTAGTACTATAAAAGGTAAGTTTACAATCTATAATTGGACAGATCTTACATTAGACGAGATAGAAAAAAATGTATATAAATCCTCAGTTCAAGCTGAAAAGGATATATTTTATTATTTAAAAGATAAATATTTGAAAAAATAAAAATTTATGAAAATAGCAGATCTAGTATCAAAGACTAGCAAAAATTTAATATTTGATGAGCCCTTTTATGGGCTTTTTTTAGTTGGCCTTAATAAGGTTTATAGGGATGATATACCTACGGCAGGTGTAAGTAAGAATGGAATTGGAGTTCAGCTTACAATTAACGGTGATTTTTTTACAGATTTGTCAGAAAATCATAGAAAAGGATTGTTAAAACATGAGTTACTCCATATATCATTTGGTCATCTTACAGTACGAGATAGATATGATGATAAAAAGCTATTTAATATAGCTGCAGATATTGAGATTAATCAATATATTGATTCATTATGTTTACCTGATGGTGGATTGACTTTAGATACTTTTCCAGAACTTAATCTTCCAGAAAGAGCAGGAACTAAAGTGTATTATGATCTATTACAACAAGCAAAAAAAGATGGAACATGTCCATCATTGGATAGTTTGCTTAATCAAATGGATGAAAATACGCCATGGTCTCATTCTACATGGGAAGAGTTTGAAGATATACCCGAAGCAGAAAAAAAGTTAATTCAAAAACAGATTGAACATCAGGTTAAAGAGAATGCAGATGTTACAGAAAAAAGATCTGGAAATATACCTGGTGAATTAGCTGATCTTATTAAACGGTTACGCTATATTGAACCGGCTAAGTTTGATTGGAAAGGATATCTTAGAAGATTTATTGGTAATTCTTCAATTGCTTATACAAAAAAGTTAAGAAGAAAGTATAATAAAAGATATTCTGGTAATCCAGGTCTTAAGATTAAATTTAAGAATCATATATGTGTTGGAATAGATACATCAGGTTCAGTAAACAATGATGAACTTAAAGAGTTTGCCAATGAATTATGCCATATGCATAAAACTGGTCATAAAATTACAATTGTACAATGTGATACACGTCTAAGAAGTGTAGAAGAATTTAATCCTAAAAAGGATTTAGAAGTTCGAGGTAGAGGTGGCACATCATTTCAACCTGTAATAGATCATTATAATGAAAACGGGCGTTATACAGCGCTAATATATCTAACAGATGGTGAAGCTCATGCGCCAGATAACTGTCCTAATAATACCTTATGGGTTCATAGTAGTATATCTGATGTAAATGAAGCACTTCCCGGATTAAAAATTAAATTAAATTAAAAATTATGGCACAAGTAAATTTAAACATTGATGATCTAAATGGTTTTATGGATCACATTATTAATAATAACAGGTTTTTACAAAAGCAAGGTAAACTACCTGTAGCAATAGAAGTTCTAGGTGAATCTGGTATTGGTAAAACATCTACAGTAAAACAGATTGCTGAAGATCACAGTCTTGATTTTGTTAAATTGAATTTAGCTCAAATTGAGGAGTTGGGTGATCTTGTTGGTTTCCCAGTAAGAGAGTTTCAAATGTATAAAGAGAAGGTTGTAACAATACCAACTCAAAATAAAAATTTACAATATGGGGCAGGTAAACAAGCTGCTACAGAAGATATGGTAAAAATGTCTAGTAATACAGTGACTAAGAAAGTTGGTCAATGGGTTAGTGAAATGGCGGTTAGTGACTATCTAAATAATGGTTACAAAATGACAGGTAAAAATCGCATGTCTTATTGTGCGCCAGAGTGGATCTCAGGAAAAAAGAAAGGTGGTATTTTACTACTTGATGACTGGAACCGTTCTGACCAAAGATTTATTCAAGCTGTTATGGAATTGATAGATCGTCAGACATATATTTATTGGTCATTACCAGAAGATTGGCATATTGTCTTAACAGCAAATCCTGATAACGGAGATTATATGGTAAACTCTGTTGATGCAGCACAAAAAACACGTTATATAACTGCAAACTTACAGTTTGATGTAAACTGTTGGGCTCGTTGGGCAGAAGAAGCTGGTATTGACACAAGATGTATTAACTTCTTGTTGTTACATCCTGAATTAGTAACACAGGAAACAAATGCCCGTGCAATTACTACATTCTTTAATGCAATATCAAGTTTTGAAAACTTTGATGATAGCCTTAGTTATATTCAAATGATTGGAGAAGGTAGTGTTGGAGATGAATTTGCATCTATGTTTACAACTTTTATTAATAACAAGTTAGATAAACTAGTTACGCCAAAAGATTTATTGACCCATGATAATGAGCAATATATTCTTGGTGAGTTGACCGGTTGTGTTGGAAAAGATGATAGCTATCGTGCAGATATTGCATCAACTCTAGCAACAAGACTTGCTAATTATGCTGTAGTATATTCAAAAGAAAATACAATTAATCAAAAAATCACAGATAGATTAGAATCTCTTTGTACAAAGGAGCATTTTACCAATGATTTAAAGTATCTAATTGTAAGAACTATTTTTAACGGGAATAAGCAAAAGTTTAATAAACTTATGATGAAGCCTGAAATAATTAAAATGACTGTAAAATAATGGCATCAAAAAATTTATATGAAAATTATAATAATGACGCATTGAAGCATTTTGGCCTAGAGGACGAGACCTATTATGGTCTCGTCACTTCAGGTACAGAAATAGCAGATGTGCTTATAACACAAAATACATCAGTGTTTGATAAAGTTCGTGATTTGTTATCTAATAATACAATAGCCGATAATAAAATTAAGGATTATAAAAGAGGATTTGTTTTATCAAAATGTCCAGTAACATTAGATAGAATTAAATCTTCAGCTAAAGAACATAAGGTAACAATAACAAATGATTATGAAAAGGCTGATTTTTTAATATCTCATGATAATATTTATACCGACTATAATAATAGTGAAAAAATATTATCTACACAACTTATGTATAAATTGTGGAACTATGAAGCTTTTTCTAAAACTAACGGAAGATGTTCATTTATTGAGAACTACCATAGAAAAGTAATATATGATGATAAATTATGTACTTATTTTAATACTTGGCATGGAGTTGATGGAGATGATTTAATGGAAGAATGGATTATAACACCGGTAGCTTTAAACTTAGCATACTTGGTTGATATAGGAGAACTTAAAGTTTTAAGTGTAGAGAATCTATTACATGCATCAGGAAATATTACACCTCTTACTGAGAATATGGTAATTGAACTAACTAATTGGTGTCAATCTTATGATGATGATAATAAAGCTATAGCAGCAAAAATATTACCTACTGTAGATTATAGTAAAAAACATCATTTAATGTGGAAATTAGCACAAGAAATAGGTTCATATACATACAACTTTAATAGGGATAAAGACGTGCAATACTGGCTAGAAGCGTCTAGATTAAGTGAGTATTATCACATGAGTGCTCAAGATATGATTTTGAGTTTAGAATCAGAGTCTAAACTAAATCCCGAAGCATTTAAATATCTTGAAAAAATAGTACGCAAAGAAATATCTATACACAATAGAGATCTTTATGTATTTAAAGTTAGTGTAAAATCAGAATACAAAAAATATTTAAAATGAGAAAAATAAAAGCATACAATATAGTATTTAAAATAAAAGACACTATTGCTAAGCAAGTACCCAAGGTATTTGAAGATGAACATATAGATTTTAATCCTGACTTTAACTGGAATGATGGAAACGTAGAGGTACATAATCCTGAAGATGATTATCCTTATGTTAAATCTGTAATACATGAGGAAATTCCAAAACTTAATTTTCAAAAGGATTTTAATTTAGAAAAGGAGTCTTTTTATAGAACGTCTAATATAACATTGCCTCAAAATAAAATGGCTTTGTTAAAAGATAAATATAAGATATCAGTTAAAAGAGATATAGATAAAGCAAATTATCTAATCACTTCTGATACTTATTTTAAATCTTTATTTCATCAGCAATGGGATGATTATTCAGTATATCGTGATGTTAAAAAACACTTTAATGAAAATAAAGGCTTCTTTAAGAATTATAAAGTTATGGAAGATTTCTTTGACAATATAGAAGAAGATAATGAAAATCTTAATGATGTATATATATCCATAAAGCTAAAATGTACTTGGGATATTAGATCAAATATGAATTCATCTTTAAAATCTATGGCCAGTGGAGAAGGTCTCAAACTTAATAACATTTGCTATATGAAAGATGAAGGTATGATTGATATTCTTAATTCTCATACTAAACTTGTATCAGATGAGTATATGATAGCAAAATGCAATGAAGATTCTGTAATTTTAAGTCCTTTAGATTTAAAAAATATATCTCAAATGTTAAAGTCAGGAGATCGAGAAAGTGGAACACTAGCATTAGAAATAATGGCTAACTGCAATATTGAAAAGTCTTATGACAAAATAGCTTTAATGTTTGCATTTTATCCTGATTACATGAAAGCATGTGGTAATTGGAACAGTGTTAATGTAAAATCAATGCGCAAAAGGTTTAGTGGTGTTGATGAAATTTCCTTTCATTATACATATGGTTTTGAGAGACTTCTAAAAAATTTACATAATAATAATTCTTTAACAAGTTTTGCACAAAAGATCATATTAAAAAAAATATATAATACAACATTAACCAGTATAGGGTTAGCACGAGAGGCTTCTATATTTGATTTTAAGTTAGAGGATTTAAAAATAAAAGAATTAGGAGAAGTTGAGTTTTAGGGGTAAGCCATAATTGATTGTTATTGGGTGTGCGTAAAAGCACACCCACCCCTTTTAATTACTGTGCAATCGTTTTGCACACAATTGTTTTAATATGGAATGTACAATATGTAAAAAAGAAATATTAGGTTATGATCATAATGCACAGCCAGTTGCTAAAGGCAGATGCTGTGAAAGATGTAATCATAATGTTGTGATCCCTACAAGAATAAAACATGTAATGGGAATATATAAAAAAGCGCAGAATGATATCATCAATGATTAAGGTTCAGAAAACAAAGACTTTAGTTACTAAAGATAATAACAATAGCGCAAACTGCATAGCACCAAATTTAATCTACGGATGCTTTGGTGGTTGTGTAAATACTTATTGTTATATGTCACGGTACAATGGCAATAGGGTATTTGTAAATAAAAACGTAGATGATATATTTGAATCTGTTGTTAAATGGGAAGAAGGTTTTACCAAGGTCCCTGATCAACAGGATCCTATATATACTATGGTGGATATTGCATGTAATACTGATTTAGTATTGATGCAGAAACATTTACCAGAACCACTGATAGATTATCTTAAAAGATATGATAATCATCCAAGACTAAATACAACTATGGCTACCAAGTATCCTAGTCTATTGAATCTAGATGTTAGTCATTTTGATAAGAAGCCTAGAGTAAGAGTAAGCTTAATGCCGCAAGTGTATGCAGATATATTAGAACCTAAGATGCAAAAAACTATTCATAGAATACATGAAATAAATAGATTGAAAGATCTTGGATGGGAGGTTCATATAAATTATAGTCCTGTTATATTTAGTCATAAATGGTCAGAGCATTATGATGAATTATTTAAGAATGTTAGAGCCATAGCAGGTGAAAATAAATGCGAAGTTATTGCATTAACAAATCACCCTAATCAAATGGCCAAGGCATCTGAAGAGGCTCAAAAGCTAATGGTTGCTTCATGTGAGGTTAAAAATAAATCTGGCGTAATGAGATACCCAATTAAAGATAAGCATGCATATTTAGAGCATTGGAAGTTTTTATATTCTGCTTATTTTGATATTAATACAATTAGATATATATTTTAAATTATGGCAACAAGCAATCAAAAGGTAGCATGCATACTAGGTATACTACCTATACTTATGGATTTTATGGAGGATGTTAAGTATGAGCATCCTTCTTTATATAAAAGGCAGATTAAAAAAGCCGGTAATGAATTTATTACTGAAGTAGAAAAACTAGGTGATAAGGTATATGAAAAAATAAATGATAATCCTAAAGTTGATAATAATGAGTTTTCACAACAAGTTATTGATATGGGCACAGCATTTAGAGAATTTATAGAAACAATAAAAGATGGATCCAATAGTAAAGAAAGTAACAGATAAGTTTAAGTCAAGATCTGAAGTAGGAATAAAAAAATATGGTACAACATTGCAAGACAACAACACGGATGACTTTTTAAATCATCTGCAGGAGGAGTTAATGGATGCTATATTATATATTGAAAAATTAAAATCAAAAAGAAATGAGATTGAAGACGAAGAACCTGAAATGCCCGAAGGTGGGTGGGAATGCTCTGAATGTGGTGCTCCAGTAAATAATATGAATGATGTATGCAGCCGTAGCTGTTTTAACGCAATGATGAGATGATTGATAAACAAAAAGAAGAAGAATTTTACGCTAAGGATAGTTTTAACTTTAGTTACTCTTCTCTAAATAAACTATTATTTTCCCCATCCTTATTTTATAAGGACTATATTCTCCAAGATAGGGAGATCAAAACAGATAAGCATCTTGTAGAAGGTAAGTTAATACACTGTCTACTGCTTGAGCAAGAAGAATTTGAAAACAAGTTTGCCCTGGTACCCGGTAAAACACCAAGTGATAATATCAGAAAGGTGATGAAGAGTATGATTGATTTTACACATGAACAAGAATTAAAGAATGTTCGTGATCATGTTATACTAGATGCATTAAAGAAAATGAATCTATATCAATCTCTTAAAACAGATGAGTCTAGAATTGCAAAGGTTAAGGTTGATGACTATGATCCTTATTGGAAGTTCTTATTCAATGAGTCTAAGGATGTAATTGACCAAGATACTTATCTCCGTTGCCAAAAACAAGTTGATATAATTAGATCTAATAAAGATGTGATGAACTTATTTGGTGATGGTAAAGTACATACAGGTACAGATTTTGAGTTAGATGGGACTAAAACATATGTAGAAAAATATGTTAAATGTGATCTTAAAAATTATAAATTTGGTCTACACGGTTATATAGATTATTACAAAGTTGATCCTGATAAAAAAGAGATTATAATATGTGACTTAAAAACAACTGGTAAAACTATATCTGATTTTGCTGAAACCGTTGATTTTTATAACTATTGGATTCAAGCTGCAATATATAATTACCTGGTGTATAAAAAACTTGATGCTGAAGATGCTGATAATTACAAAATTTTTTTTAAATTTGTTGTGATAGATAAGTATAATCAAGTGTATGTTTTCGATGTACTTGAGGGTACAATGGGGAAATGGGCTCAAGGATTAAGTCATATATTAGAACAAGCTAACTATCATTATTCAGAAAGAGATTACAGCCTACCATATGAATTTGTAATAAATAAACCAAAATTATAAATGATAGGCACATACACACAGTATTTTCAAAAGAGTAAAGTATTTTTATATCCTTTACTTCAAATAAAAAAAGGTGAAGATTTTGTCCCAGTAGAAACTTATATCTTATGGGAAGGTCTTTATGATGAAAGTAAATTCAAATATATATGTATTTACAGGACAGAAAAAACTATAGAATATAAATTATTTGAAGATAGAGTTTTAAAGAATCATAGACTTTTAGAATGCAGTGTAAGCCTATCAAATAAAAAACACTTATATGTATTTGATTATTCTAGTTATAAACATGACTTTGAAATGTTTATTAATGGAAAGTATTCAAAGTTTTCATTAGCAACTAAAAATAAAATTCTAAAATATTTTGGTAAAGTTGGTAAAATTAGTGATTACATTAAAAGTTTTTTAAATCCAGAAGAATATCATGAAATATATGCGGAAGCGCTTATGGTTGATATACAAGATATAAAATCTGTATATGAAGTATGCAGCATTCCGGACATTGATAAAGAAACTCTAAAGGAAAAAATCCCGCATGAGCTTGCAGTTTTCAAAAATAATTCTTTACCTTTAGATCAAAATTAGAATATGAGCAAAACCCTAATCGGTCAAAACATGATGTTAATATCATCATCTTTTAGAAATGTTAAATCATTTAGTTTAATGCCAGTCAATAATGACTGCCCATATGTTGAAGCAATGTATGATCCAAGTTCTGGAATACTTGCTGTTATAACAAAAATCAGAAAACAATCTTTTCATATGATGCCAAGATTAGATGACAATGGCCAACCTCAAAGGTTAAAAGTCCCTAATCAAGAAACAGGTAAAGTTCATAAAGAACAAAGAACAACTATTGAAACTTTTTCTGAAGTTTATATTACAGAAAAAAGTGAAATAGAGAACTTTATAGGAATGTTTGCTATAAATGCTGCTACATTCCCATATAAAGAATCCTTTGTAGATGTTGCTGAAACTAAAACTTCAAATATTATTATGCCTGGCTAAACTACTAAGTATAATTAAAATAGTGTGCCCTCAGCTCAACCACACTATTTAATAAAGCCTCTTAATTGGGGCTTTTTTTATGAGCTAAAATTTAAAATATGAAACATTGGGTAATGGATTATGAAACTTTATCTAATTGTTTTGTAGCCGTGTTTCAACACTATAAAACTTCCGAACAGAAGATATTTATAGTACATGACTTACAAAATGATTTTGATGAGTTCATAGAATTTTTAATTGAAAATAGAGATGAGAAGCAATGGCATATATCTTATAATGGATTAGCCTTTGATGCTCAAGTTACTCAGTATATACTAAACAACTATGAGTTGTGGTCTAACATGTCAGGATGTGCAATAGCAGAAGTTATTTATGCATTTGCTCAAGAAACAATAGCAAGACAAAATCGTAAGGAGTGGGGAGTATTTGCACCATGGCATATACAAATAGGTCAGATTGATTTATTTAAAATGCATCACTGGGACAACCCGGCAAAACGTTCTAGCCTTAAGTGGATACAATTCAGTATGGATTGGGAAAACTTGCAGGACATGCCTATTGATCATACGGTAAAGATTGAGACAAAAGAACAACTTGATACTATAGTTGGATATTGCATTAATGATGTTGCATCTACTAAAGCTATATTTGACAAGTCCAAGTCTCAGATAAAGCTCCGTAAAGAGTTGACAGATAAGTATCAGATCAACTTATACAGTGCATCTGAACCGCGGATTGCTAAAGAGTTGTTTGCTTATTACTTAGGTAAAAAGTTAAACATAACTTCTAGAGAAATAAAAGGTATGAAAACTTATAGGAATATAATCAAGGTTAAAGACTTGGTGCTTCCTTATATAAAGTTTAAGTCTCCCGTGTTTCAACAGGCGCTAAATAAGTTTAATAGTTTAGAGTTAGATGCTATGCAGCTTAAGGGTCAGTTTAAGTATAAGCTTGAGCACAACGGTGTGCATACAACTTTTGCTTTAGGTGGCATACATGGTGCTAGAAAGAGTGGTGTTTATAAATCAGATGATCAACATATTATTATGTCTTCTGATGTTACATCTTTCTATCCTAATCTATGTATCCGCAATCAATGGTCACCTGCACACTTCCCAAAAGAAGAATTTTGTGATCAGTATGAATGGTTCTTTGATGAAAGAGTTAAAATCCCAAAGTCTAATCCAATGAATTACGTATATAAAATTATACTTAATTCAACGTTTGGTTTAAGCAATGAAGAGAATAGTTTCTTTTATGATCCGGAGCTATGTATGCGTATAACTCTTAATGGCCAACTAAGCCTAATGATGTTATATGATATGATACTTGATGCAATACCTGAAGCATTTGGTTTGTTGCAGAATACAGATGGTGTTGAGATTAGGATCCCAAGAGACAAAAAAGATCTTTATCTTAAAGTCTGTGAAGAATGGGAAAATATAACGCAACTAAATCTAGAACATGACACATATCAAAAGCTCATTTTAGGTGATGTAAATAATTACATTGCTGTAAATGATTTTAAATCTGTTGACTTAACAACCTGGAGAAAGGTTAAAGAGGAAAATCCTCACTATTTATTTAAAGTAAAAGGTCCTGATTTTATGTATGCTCCTGTTAAGCTCAAGGGTAGATTTAATTTTCATTCGCTTGCGCTGCATAAGAATAAATCTAAGCTCGTTGTACCAAAAGCAATATACAATTACTTTGTTAAAGATATATTGCCTGAAGATTACTTGCAAAAAAATAAGAATATCTTAGATTATTGTATTGGTATGAAGTCCAAAGGAGCTTGGAAACAGGTATCAAGATCTACACCAAACGGTGTTTATAAAGAAGAAGATCTGCAGAAGATCAATAGATATTATATATCTAGGCCCGGAAAGAATAGTTCAAAGATAATAAAGATTAATAAACAAGACGGTAGGGAAATACAATGCGAATCCGGACAATGGTTGCAATCTATTTATAATAATATAGAACTACAACCAAAATGGGAAGACTATAATCTTGATTTAAGATATTATAGCAAAGCCATTGAATCTCAGATAAATGATATTCTATCAACAAATATTAATCAATTAGAACTATTTTGATGAATTGGCAAAAATTAAGATTTCAAGTAACGAAATTTTTAGTAGGACTGACAATCCTTTCCATATTATTATGGTTAATTATGTTTTAATTAAATTAAATTTACTATCTTTACACTTATAAAGTTTAAACATGAAAAGTCAAATTAACATAGAAAAAAGTTATGTACTTAATGCAGAATTACCAAATCACGGTGATTCCTATACAGTTATATCACATAAATATGTGATAGATACAACAAAACAAATGCTAGCATCTAGCGGATTTATAGTAACAAAAGAATACTATAGAGCAAATAATAAAGGCCAGGTAGCTCAAGGCATATATCATATAAGACCAATGAATGTTGAATCTACAGATCCAGATTTAGGAATGATGTTTGCTTGGACAAACTCATATGATAAATCAATAAGATTTCAATGTGCTATTGGAGCATATGTAATGGCTTGTTCTAATGGAATGGTATGCGGAGAACTTAACTATGCTAGAAAGCATACAGGATCCGCAGATCAAGAAATAAGATCTCAAATATCTAATCAAATAAAGAATGCTCAGAAAGCATTTAATACAATCAAAAATGATAAAGATTCTTTGAGAGCAACTCCTTTAGATGTAAAAAAGCAAGCAGAGCTATTGGGAATAATGTATTTTAATGAAGATCTAATTAGTCCAAGACAAATGTCTGTAGTTAAAGATGAAATGAAAAACCCATCTTTTGATTATAATGCTGACATGGAAAATGCATGGGCTTTTTATAATCATGTAACACATTCATATAAATCTGTGCATCCAAGGTCATGGCTATCAGACTCAAAGAAGTTTCATGATTTTATGACGGCAAATGTTCTAAAAGGAGCAGGATCAGTTAGCTATGATACTATAAATACACAAGCTAGTGTAGAAATGGAAGATGCAAATCATGATCAAGAAGTTACATATGAAGAAGCTCAAGAATATATTGCAGGTCAAATGGCAATGGATGAGCAAGATGCTAAAGAAGCAGCTGCAAATGGACCTGATAATTCAATTGAAGAGCATTTTGAAGAAGAGCTTGATGAAGATTTTGATTTTGAAATTTGATTGTATTAGGGCTCATATTAAAGGCTTTAATAGCCATATTGTTAATTTATCTTGTAGCTACTAAGAAAGATAGATATTAATAAAATATACAGGGTAGGAGTACCCGCGAATTATGAAATAAGTGAGAAACCAACACCCATTAGTTTTTGTATATTTTTCTAATGGGTTCTTACGATCTAATTGTTGCTGATATATTTAAAAAGTCTGAAGAACCTACAGATATTGAGTCATAGCTCCATCCTAAAAATAAAAGATCTCCTTTATTGATAATGCTGGAACCTCCTAATGTAATATCGTATATTATTTCTTTACCATATGTGCTTATTCCACTACTTGTAAAATCCGAATTTAAGTTAAGATTAGCACCCCCAGTTATTTGACTTAAAGTAGTACCAGAAGTACCACCATTACCAAGATCATCAGGATCTAATCTATAAAGTTTCCAATTTAAAACAACACCTGTTATGTTTGATTGGGCTACTATTTGTATTGCCAAGCCTTCACCACTTAATACATCTATAGGTGATCCATATGATATACCTACAAGTTTTCTTGTATCAATAACAAATGTGTCAACTTTTGCATGATTATTATTGCTATAACCTATAAATGGAGATGATACATCAGCGCCAATTATTCCGGCCTGTCTACCAATACTAAAAATATCAGGACCTGTAGAAAACTTATTTAGTAAAGAAGAAAAATTTTGAGTAAGTAAAATTGTAGATTTATTGGAAAGCAAATCAAATTCAATAAAATCACCGTTCTCTTCTATGGTTAAATCTAAAGAAAGACTTTTAAGTCTTCTAAAATTTACAACAGGATTTCCTGTAATAGGGTCCGTAGTTTTATCTTTAAAGCAACCGGCATTTGAATCACCAATTGGTAAATTTTCAAATGTAGAATCAGATGCAGAAATAAGATCTTTAACTTTAATCAGCTTAGCGTTTTTATATGGAACTGGAGAAGCTATACCTTCTATCTCAGGTTCTTCATTAATACCAAGCACTACAACATCTAGCGGATCTGCTTTAGATACAAATTTCTTCCTTTTAAAAAGGCTTAATATATCAGTTAAGATGTTCATCTTTTACCTGAATAAGTATTTGCAGATGGTACCGTACCACCTAAATTCATTTTTTTATTGCAACCACAGTCACCCTTTACACTTTTTGATGCTCCAGGCATGCTCATATCAAGGCGACCCTCTAATCTAGTTAGCAGGGACCCTCCATTTGTTTTTTTAACTCTTGACATATCTTATTTATTAAATGTTAAAGTAACAACTAAAAGGTATAATCTTAAAGTTGAGTAATTATGTTCATCATCACTTGAAATAAATTCCCATCCTAAAGCAAATCTATCATGAGGCCAATGAATGCAAAGTTCTAAAAAAGGTTCATCATTCATCGTCCTTGTTTGTTATATTTTTTGACGTAGTTCTTGCTACCCTTGCTAAAAGATGTTTTACTTTTAGCATGAATACCTTTTCTTTTAATTTTCTTCTTTTCTATTACGCCTGTCCCGCCTCTTTTCATTTGTATTTCTTACTTTTTCAATTGATCTACCACCAAAGTATGCACCTATAACAGTCAATAATGTTATCTCTAAGAGGTTAATCCATCTTTCTGAAACTGCAAACTTAATGACACCTGCGTCAATAAATACAAGAATCATTGTACAAACTACTAAGAATATTAAAACCATAGGTCTAACATTCTTAGAAAGCCAGGAGTCTGAATTCATATCAGACTTCCAGCGTTCCGTAACATTTTCTTGGATAACAGCTTCACTATCAAGAAGCATTTGCTGCATAGCATTTTTAAGGGTCATCTTCTCTTCTTTAGAAGTGACTACCTCATCTATGATCTTGTCAGCTTTACCAAGAAGGCCTCCAAATAGTTTAGTTACCCAAGCTGCTGGCATTATGGATATGTTTGTGTATCTTTATCCATCATTTTTTTCATTGCCATCTCTTTACCGTATAGAGCTTTATCATTAAAGTATTTCATAGGATTACCTACATAATCTTTAGCCATAGGAGCTTTTCCTCCCATTCCCTTCTTTGGTCTTGGTGGTCTTGGTCCTGGTCCATTTATTTGATCCATTGCATTATACAATCCATGCTCCTTCACATCAGGTGTATTTCGTCTAGATGGTGTTGTAGTAGTTGCACCTTTACGTTTTTGCATTCTACTTTGCATTCTGTTTCCTCTCTCTTGAGATACTCTTTTATTTGACCCTGTATTCTTAACCATTTCTTTTGCAGGACCAGTTCCTTTAGTAACTGTTTTAGATCTACTTACTGTAGACTTAGCCATAGGATTCATTGGATTTCTAACAGACTTTGTCTTAGTAATAGTTTTATTACCTCTTTTCTTAGTAATTGTTTTTGTAGTTACAGGAGTTCCTCCTACCATTCCTGGTGCTGGGTTTTTAGTATCAACCTTAACTGTTCTTCTTTTGGAGCCACCTTTTTTATATTTCATCCCTGCGGCTTTCATGTTTGCTGGCATAGCTTTAATTTTAATTATTATTTTTTCATTTTACCTAATGTTAAAGCAAGCCTGGCACGTTGGGCGGTTTTACTACCACCTTTTGCCTTCTGCTTTAACCAAGTTTTTTTTATTGTCCCATCAGACTTTAATGCTCCAGCTCTTTTTGCTGTAGCCTTAAGACTACCGGGTTTTTTAATGGCACCCTTTATCCAATTACTTTTTTTTGGGGCTGCCATTTTTATTAAATTTCTTTCCTTTTATTGCGTCTTTAACATCTCCCATTTCTCTAGCTGCGTTTTTAGATCTGCGTACAGTTTCTTTAACTACAGAAATTGCCTTTTCATCAAAGCTTGTTTTTGACCAAAGCCAATACCATCCTAAGATGGTCCAAACGCAAATATTCCTTAATGACAAAGTCCAAATAATATTTAAAATAAATTTTAATATTTTCATAGTGAGTTTATTATACTTTAATATACAAAAAATTAATGAGAAGTACAAAAAGAAATATACTATTACCCCATGCTACTTATTGTTTATTGCGTTAATAATTCTGATTTCCATTTGACCCATTTCTGACTTGAGATCCGATAATGCCTTATCATTCTTTTCTCTGTTTCTTTCTACTTGAGTTTTAAGATCATCAATTCTTTTGTGTAATAGTTTTAGATTATCTTTTTTATCATTCTTTAGATCTAAAAGATCTTTGTCTAATGCTTCTAAAGTCATTTGTTGAATAGTAACTTTACCCTTTAAACCGTGCCATACCCCTAATGCGCCAATAACTGATACCAGCAATGCAATAAGAGAATCAAATCCTATTTGTAAACTTGAAACTTCCATCGTGTTGTGTATATATATAAATAATTCTAAAAATATAAGTATTTATGCGTATAATTGCATATATATAATATACGAAGAATTATAATTTAAAACAATAAACTTTAAAAAATTATGAGTGAAAAAACTAAAAGAAGGCATAAATTTACCGTTACATTTTTGCCTAAAGAAATTTTACTAGGATTTTCTGGTATAAATTCTAAAGTTGCTTTAGAGGATGGTCAAATTGGTCATTGCTATGGTATTGAAATTGGATTTTTATTTTTTAAAATAATGTACCTTAATTATTAGTTTAAATTGTAGAAATTCTTTAAATTAAATAAGAAGACATTGCAGCTATACTAGTCCAAAAAGTATAGCTTTTTTTAACTAACAATTTAAAAAATAAATATGAACGGAAACATTTTCAAGACCCGTGTTAATATTCTACCGTATGAATATCCGCAACTATTAGATTACAAAGACGCTATCAGACATTCCTATTGGATTGATACTGAGTATAATTTTACAGAAGATATTTCTGATTTTAAAACAAAGATTACTGATCAAGAAAGAGAAGTAATTAAACGTACAATGCTAGCCATTGCGCAAATAGAAGTAAAAGTCAAAACCTTCTGGGGTGATTGCTTTAAGAGAATGCCTATAGCAGAGATTGGTGATGTAGGTATGACATTCGCAGAGTCTGAAGTTAGACATAAAGATGCCTATGCTAGATTGTTAAGAGTCTTAGGTCTAGAAAAAGAGTTTGAAAATGTAATTAACGTTCCTGCTATAAAAGGTCGGATGGATTATCTAAACAAGTATCTTGATGGTACTAGAAGTAAGGATAATAAGATGTATACCAAATCCGTACTGTTGTTCTCACTGTTCATTGAGCATGTAAGTTTATTCAGTCAGTTTCTTATTATGATGAGTTTTAACAAAGAGAAGAACCTTTTCAAAGGGATCTCAAACGTTGTTGAAGCTACCAGTAAAGAAGAAGATATACACGGAAACTTTGGTGTTGAGTTGATCAACATCATTAAGAAAGAAAATCCGGAGTGGTTTGATGCTGAGTTTGAGGAATTAGTTTACTCTGCTTGTAAGAAAGCTTATGCTGCAGAGACTGAGATCTTAGATTGGATATTTGAAAAAGGTGAATTAGACTTTCTAACTAAAGAAACAATAACTAATTTTATTGCAAATAGATTCAACAACTCTCTAAATAAAATTGGCATGGACGGATTATTTAGCGTTCATCCAGATCTCTTAGAAAATACACGGTGGTTTGATGTAGAGTGCACAGCTACCAAAGAAGGTGATTTCTTTTACAAAAAACAAATTGATTACAACAAAAAAAGCAAGAGTATAACGCATGCAGATTTATTCTAATATGAAATACCCTAAATATTATTGGCTCAATGATGAGTCCCGCCTCTTTCTCTCAAGAGGATATATCAGTGAAACACCTGAACAAAGAATTAAAAGTATTGCAATCACTGCCCAGAAATACCTGGGTATTGATGGCTTTGCAGAAAAGTTTGAAGATTATATGGCTCGCGGCTTTTATAGTCTTTCAACTCCTGTATGGATCAACTTTGGTAAACAGAAAGGTTTGCCTATTAGCTGCTATGGATCTAATGTAGACGATTCATTAGATAGTATATTAAATGCAGGTCGTGAGATTGGAATGATGTCAAAGTATGGCGGTGGTACTAGTGTTTACTTAGGTAACATTAGACCTCGTGGTACAGAGATATCAACCGGTGGTCATGCTGATGGGCCCGTGCATTACGCAAAAATTTATGACACAGTTGTAGATGTCTGTAAACAATCTGAAGCAAGACGTGGCGCATGTGCTGCATGGCTGCCTATTGAACACCCAGATATAATGGACTTTCTAGACATTGGTTCTGAAGGTAATCCTATCCAAAATCTACAGTACGGTGTAAGTGCAAGCGATGAATGGATGAAAGAGATGGAAGCCGGGGACCAGGAGAAACGTAAAGTTTGGGCCAAGGTTATTCAGAGACGCTCTGAGTTTGGATTCCCTTATCTTATGTTCCGGGACAATAGTAATAATCATACCTCTCCTTATAAAGATTTGGGTATGAATATTACCGCATCTAATCTTTGTTCAGAGATTCAGTTACCAACTGATAGCTACAATTCTTTTGTATGTTGTCTTGGATCGTTGAACCTGCTGCATTGGGATGAGATCGAAAGAACAGACGCAATTGAGACGTATGTTATGTTCTTGAATGCCGTAATGGATGAGTTTATATCTAAAGCTCGTACACTACCGGGAATGAAAAGAGCGTATAACTTTGCTAAAGAGCATAGGGCTATTGGTCTAGGCGTACTCGGATATCATTCGTTATTGCAATCTAAGTTGCTTGAGTTTGATTCGTTACAAACTAAAGGTTTAAATGAACATATGTTTAAACTAATAAAGACTAAAGCGGAAGCGGCCTCTGAATGGTTACATGATAACTTCGGTTATAAATCTATCCGTAAAGGTTATGCTAATACAACTTTGCTAGCAATAGCACCAACTAAGTCTAGTTCATTTATTCACGGTGCCGTGAGTATGGGTATAGAGCCTATAAAGTCTAACTACTTTATTAAGGATCTTGCCAAGTCTAAGACTATATATCAAAATCCTTTCTTAAAGGAAGAGTTGCAAAAGTATGGTTTAGATACCCCGGAAACTTGGGATAGTATCTTAAAGAAGGATGGATCAGTTCAGCATCTTGACTTTCCTACTAAAGCTGTGTTTAAGTCTTTTGCAGAGATTACCCCAAAAGAACTTGTTCTGCAAGCAGCTCAAAGACAGAAATATATTGACCAGTCTCAGTCATTAAATTTAATGATTGATCCCAGCATTCCAGCAAAAGATATAAATCAATTATATCTGTATGCTTGGAAAGAAGGTGTGAAAACTTTGTACTATCAATTTAGTCAAAGCTCAGCTCAAGCCTTTTCTAGAAACATTCTTGAATGTTCTTCTTGTGAAGGTTAGCCGGGTGTTACACCGGTAAAAGTGGAGGACGTAAAGCTGTACAGGTTGAAGCCCTGGACTCCGCTTTTTTTTGGTTCCGTAGCTCAGATGGATAGAGCATCTGCCTTCTAAGCAGACGGTCTCAGGTTCGAATCCTGACGGGATCACTAGCTATATATGTAATTTGTAAATTGTGACATTTACAGCAGAGGGGATGAAAGTCCCCTCTATTACTTTATATAGAAGTTTTTCATATCAAGATAGTTCTGCCATTTTTTAATTGAATATAAAACAGGCACTGCATCTTGCCATTCTTTTTTAAGTTTCCAAGTTCCAGCCCTGCTACCTCTTTGATAAACAACTTCCTTATTCTTATAAAATTCTTTATTGTTTTGTGTAATAGCATAATAAGGTGTCTCAACAGTTGACCATAATGCTTGACCAAGTTCACCCATAGTTCTAGAAGATGCTATAGGGGATTTAACCATTTGATACTGTTGGTCTGATCCCAATATAGGAACAAATAATATTAGTTCTTTAAAAGATCTATCTGCTTGGTATATTGCTATATTCTTAAATCTTTTAAGTATCTCATTGTCATCATCATCTCCAGCAAAAGATGACATTAATATTTCTTTCATTACAAAAGTTAACATCATTATTCCTATTTCACCCATAGTTCTGTAGAATCCAAACAATTGATTTTTAGCAACTTCTTTGTTTTTTTCATATGAACCATCAAACTTTTGAATATAACCTTGCTCCTCCATAAAGTTTTCACCATAGTCTCTAAACTTCATATCTCCTTTTGCTATTTGACCAAAAGCATAACCCATAAACTTCCACCAAGATCTATATCGGCCTTCCATCCATCCTAAGTTTTCATCAAAATATTGTTGCTGAAATCTAGCTCTAATTGCAGGAGCAACCCACTTATGAAATTGAGCTGCTAGTTTACCTACAGTACTAGATTGAAGAACCATTCTATCTTCTGCTGCATAGTTACCGTGAATCTGTTTATTTACTTCCCGTATTTTATTTCTAAAATCATATCTAAAATCAACATTATATTCACCTACTTCTATAATCTGTTGTGATTTTCCGTCTTCACTTAGATTTTCAGGATCATATTTTACTATAGTTTTAAATCCTTCTTTTAGTTTTAATCCTTTAGTTTCAGCATCAAACTCCAGAGCATCATATAAAGATAGAATTTCACCACCTTCTCCCCCTTTTCTAATATATGTGTCCATCAGCATGGCTATGCCAACTTTAGTTTGGACATTCCATTCTGCCGCATCTTGCAAAACATAACCCCATTCTGTAGCTTTATTCAACCAAGATTTATTAATTGATTCCATATCAGCTCCAGTCTCTCGTATATCTGCATCTGAATCCATCATTCTAAACAGAGATACAGCTGCTTCATACTTACTAGTTGGAAGTGTAGGATCATAGTCAGTTGCATTTATAGGTTTCTTTGCCATTGATGCTAATCTATGAATCATGTCTGGTACAGCTCTTCTATTATATTCCACACTTGCTCTACCAAAAGCTTTTGCGCTATAGAATCTACCACCTATTGCTTCAATATTATCATTCAATCTACCAAGAACATAATTATTAAAATTACCAAATGGATTAAAAGCAACATATGATAATGATGACCACTTTATCAAACCGTCTGCAAGCTTTTCTCCAAAGCCTTTAGTTAGTTGATCGTTATCATAGTAAACCATATTCATCCACTTCTTGGCTCTTTTAAGAATATTAGAGTCTGTTCCTTTTACAGAACCTCTTTGTTCAAATCCAAGTTTATTTTTAATACCGGTAGTTATCCTACTATCTTGAGGTTGGTATTCTCTTTTTTCTATGACTTTAAGCATTGCTTTCATTGTATCTTCCACAGTGGACATTGTATCATAATGTTCTGCCATGGTAAGAAACTTCAATAATCCAGAAGCCATGTCTTTATTAAGTTCACCTTTAGAAGGTTTATTTTCTAATGCAGCCCTTTTACCTTGAAGCAATGCTAGTTTATCTTTATATTCTACTTTGCTTATTTTCTCATCAATCATTTCTTGTTCTAATGCTTGAATTTGCTCATCAATATCTGTTAATTGCTTATCTGTAGCAGGAACCCCTGTATAAAAAATAGGTAAGCTATCTATTAAATTTCCATTTTCGTCAACAAATATTGATCTTTGTTGGGCTGTAGTTCTAAATAAATTCTTAATTCCTCTAGATGTTTTTGCAAACATATCCGTAAAGAAAGCACCTTTATCTTTAATGCTGCCTATTACATTTGCTCTAATTAAAGGAACTCTTCCTAGCATTTGATCTCTTTGTGCTTTTGGTAATTTTTGCAAAAGATCTTGCTCAAATACATTTCTAAAAAAGTCATAAAATTCTTTTTGAGCTAAACCTAGTGCTGACTTATTTTCTTGAATTGCTATAAATTTTTCACTACGCATGTCTTTACCAGATCTACTTACCAATCTTCTTTTTCTATATTCAGGCTTAACAGTATCAAATATTTGATCTTTTAATATAGCTCCTGTGGGATTTCCATTTTTATCATTTTTCATGATATCCTTACCTTCCACATCAACACCTGTAGTATAGTATTTTGCTTTAAATCTATAGTATGCATCATCAGAAATATCTGTTCTTCTTTTCCAAAAGCCGTTTCTACCTACAGGTACAAAATACATATACTTTTTTCTTTCTTGTTTAAAATCATCGGTATAGTAATGATACTCTCCATCAATAGGTTCATTACCAGCACCAATAGTTTCAGCATTAAAGAAGTTTCCAAATTTCCTTCTCTTTAAAGCAAGGTCTATATTATAGTCTATATCTTCTTGAGAAGCTGTTTGTAAGTTTGTGACATCTCTATATTGATATGGTTGACCATTTTCATCATATAACTGAGATCTTAATTCCTCAAGCAAATCATAGTATACTTGTCCTATTTCTTGAACATATCTGCCACTAAACTCACCATTCTCATCCATTTCTAACATGAAGTCAAATATCTTTTGTGGATCTTTTTCAGATGAAAGTTTTTGAAGTTTTGAAGCAAGGTTTCTAATAGTAGATTCTCTTGTTTGAATTTTATCAAGAAGTTCTTGTTTTTTAGCTTTATAAATTTTATCCATTAAAGCTAATAATGTATCTGGAGAAGTTGCTAAATCTTTAGTTTGCAATTCTACAATTCCTATATCTCTACCAAACTGCATAAGATGATCTAATTCTTCTTCGCTAAAGTTTTGACTAGATCTTGTTTTTACTATATTTCTTACATAGCTTGTAACCGCTTTATCAATAACACCTTCGTTAGATTTTGTACCAACTAAATCATTTGCTTTAGCTTGAAGAGTAAAAGCAAGTCTTCTCTGTGTAGCGTTTAAAGGTTTTGAGTCAACAACTGAATATAGACCTTCAAATGTAGCAAGATAATTATCAAAATTTAAAGCATATCTAATGTATTCTGGTTTACCAAAGTTTTTGGGATTCTCCATATAATCTTTAAAGTAATCCATTTGCTTTATAGCATCTCTAAGTAAGGATGAGTATGTAGCAACTTTTGTTTTTGGATCTAGACTCATAGCCAATGTTATGGCGTTTATAGAGTTGTTTATACTTTCTTTTAATTGAGATACAGATTTATGCTTACCTAAGAAAACATTATTCTTAAGCATCTCTAAAGCTTCTAATTTTCTTACTAAGCCTATTCTATAATCTTCTAAAGCCTGTGTTATAACTTTATATTCAGGATCTACTTTTTGATCTTGAGGCTGAGCTTCTTTAGCATTTAAAGTTGTATCTGCTTTACTTTCAGGACTCTTGCTTGAAGCTTGATCTATTTTTCTTTTTGCTTGTGCATCTACACTTAATGGCATTATTGCATCAATGTAAGGTAGGTTTTGAGATTCTGGATGTGGTACCCAGGTTTCTGTTTTAAATGTACCTTCAAACTTTTGATCTTTACCTTTACCAGTTACATCAACATGTATATGCATTGTTGAAGCATTACCGTCTTGAGTACTTACAGTATATCCCATATTCTCAAGCATTCTTCTATACAAATTAACCTGCAAATTATGTTGTTGTTCCTTGCTTAGTTCTTCAGCAATACCTGCTTTTTTAAGCATGCTGTCTTCTCCGATTTTATACTTTGAATTACTATATGATTTCTCACCTTTATATGTATCCTCAATGCTTGTTTTAGAAGTTTTTAAATCTACAATTTTTAAGCTACCATTTGGTTGTACTAATAATAAATCAATTGATCCTGCTAACTTTGTGCTTTTATCAAAGACAACTACTTGAGGTATTGCAATACTACCATCTTGAGTTAATAGTGCTAAGTTTGCTTGCAAAGCCGCATATGCATTCCCAAATTGCTGTTCATTTAAAATTTTCATTTGCTCAGCTATATCTTTAACAGGCATATCTGTAGAAAGACCATCTAATATTGTATCAAAATCATTTCCTAAATCTAAGTTTAATTGAAAGTCTTCTATTCTATCTTCAGGCATTTTTCCTTTTATAGCTTCTGTTGTACTTGTCCATACTGTAGCTGAATCATTTAAATCTTGATACGTATGAGTTGCTTCATCTAAAACTAAAATAGGATCTCCATCTTTAAGTGTTGATGCAGCAAGATTTCCAACTTCTTTTGGAGAATGCATTGCTCCATGAAATATGTTTTCTATTATTTCTTTTTGAGTTTTATTAGCTTGTCGTATAGCATAATCATAAGCTGCTTGTTTACCTGGCGTAAGATTATATCTCACTTTATTATTATCAGTCTTTAAATCAACGTCAAATGATATATCACTTGTATTTAAAAACTTTGCTATATCGGATAGAGTTGCGTTATCTGGAATTATGTCCGGTGTCAACCTTGTTATTCTTCTGACTTCTTCATTTGCAAGTTGCTCATTATTTATAACATCATCAGTTGCAGACTCTCTTCTTTCTTGCTCAAGAAGTGCAGTATCACCTCTAAAGTAGCTTAAGTTTCTACCTGTAAAAACTTCACCTAAACTTTGGACAATAGAAAAAAACCAATCTACAAATTCTTTTATTCTATCTTTAAATGTTTTAGTTGTTTCTGTTTTAAACTCTTTATCAAAATATCTAGATAAACCTTGAGTTACTAATTCTAATTCTCTATCTCTTTGTGTAAATCCTCTTTTATCTGTATATGCTTCCGCAATCTCTTGGTTTAATTCTGGAAAATTTAATTTTGCTTCCTCTAATAAAGAATTAAAAAGCTCAGGGTTGGAAGCTGCAAATGAATCAACAAAAGGATGTAAAACTTCTTCAATTGCAATTTGATCAGTTACACGTTCTTTTATAAGATATGCTGTACCGTTAACATAAAAAGATCTAACATCCTTAAATTCTTTGATGTCACTCTTTTGATCTTTAGGTAATTTATCATAAATCTTTTTAGCTTCTCTTTTACCAAGAACTTTAATTTCAACAGAAGGAAATAATCTACTTAAGTGTTCTATTAACTCTGTAGTATGATTAGTACCAAATGATCTAGATTCGGGTAGTATATCTCTCTGTGTTAGAAGCGTAGGCTCAAGCTTTATAGATAAGCCTTTTCCCATCATTTTTTTACTAAATATATCAAGAGGTATATTATTAGATATTAAATACCCTTGTATTCTATCATAATTAAACTTTCTTATTCCAGCATTATAGACTCTATCTTTTGATGATACCACATACCAATTATCACCAAGCTTACTTATCATTCCCTTTCGCCTCATGTTTTCATAAAGAGCATCAACAAAAGACTTTCTTTTTAAGTTAAAGGCTGTTTTACTTTGTTTTTCAAATTTCAATGCTTCTTCCACTGAGGGTATAGCATCCGAATTATTTACATCCTGCCATGCAGAGATTAATGAATTTGCAACTATTGGAGAGCCAACAGCTTTAGCCACAAGTTTAAATTCATCCAAACTTCTATTTATACATCTAACTGCCATAATTAACCATTAAAACATTTATTAATTTCTTCTTTAAATTGTTCAAAGCTGGTATAAGCATTTGCTCTTTTAGCTTCTTTTTGTAAATCTGCAAGTGATGATATATCAAAAGTTCTTAATGTTCTTTTTTGAGGTATGCTCAAACTTTCCCAGAACTCTGCAACTTGCTCATCCATACTAACTTTAAACTTGCTTTCATCTTTTTGTATTGGGCTATTTAAATCTAATTCACCTTCTACTTCTCCATCTTCTGGTAACTCTATAGAAAAACTTTGTGAGTCTGTGTTATCAGATCCCGGAAGTACAAACTCACCTTCAACTTCACCATCAGCAGGTAAATCTACATTTTTGATATCTGTTTGTTTTTTACCATTTAAAGTTACATTTTTTCCATCAAAACCTATCTCAGTTTCAGGATTATCTTTTAGATTCTCTGCATTTTGTTTAGACTTAATAGAATCATATTTATTCATTATGTTAATAGCTCCTGGTGTAGTAAGAAAATATTCAAACGTTCCTTTAGGCCCTTCTCTAAAACCTAATGTGTTATTTATCTCATCGTATTTAGCTTTTAGTTCAGCATCTAATTTAGGATTTTCTCCAGGAATATATAAGCTTGATACAGCAGATCTTGCTTCAGCTGCAGCTCTCTTATTCTGTTTAGACATATCAGACTCTTCTATTGGGTTTGCATCTCTAATTACTTTTCTTACTTCCTTATTACTTTTTAAATCTCCAAAAATATAACCTCCTGCAAATTGAGCTGTAGATCCTTTTACATCTACTTCTACATATTGCGCATATGATCCTGAAACTAAAGGACCGGTATACATATCATGCATATTTTGTCTTTTCTTTGATCCAATCACTCTTTTTAGCTTGAAGTATTTCCAGTTATCCCCTACTTTAGTTCTTATTGCTGCAGGAAAAATTACTTCATTTTGTACATACCCATCTGTTTCTACCTTTGTTATACCAAAACCTTTAGTTTCTACTAAGTTTTTATTTTTTTCAAAAGCTTCCCTTTGCTTTCCTTTAAGCGTTTTTACAGAACTTGTTTTCATACTACCTTCAAATGTAGTAGATCTACTATAGACACCTTTCAATAAATCAATTGTAAGGACTCCCTTGTTACCTTCCATACTAATATTAATTGGAGCTTTTAAAGCATTAGTATTTAATACATCTTCTTTTTTCTCTTCTTTTGTTTTATACCCTGCAATATTATAATCAAAATACTCATCCATCAATGTAACTAGCTCATCATGTAATTCTGGACTATTATCTTGTAAACCTTTTATTACTTCTGCTGGTATACTTGAAGGTAAAAATACACTATTAAACATTCCTCTTTGAGAAGCTATTATTTTAACTTGTTCTCTTAGCGCTTTCTTAGCTTGATCTACTTCAAATGGAGAATAATAATTTGACTCTATATTTGCATCACTTTTCTTTATTATTAATCTAAATGCATTAGGTTGATCTCTTACAATTTTACTATCAGATGATCCTATACCAGCTTCATTATCAAATATTATAAACATATCATTTGGTCTACTGGCTACCTGAGTTTGTGTAAAACTTTTATTAGCAATTATAGTATTAGCTTTAGGATTATATAAAGGTATTCCATTATGCGTACTTAGCATATATGAAGTTTTAGCGCTCAAGAAATAGTTTGTTACAAGTTCTTCAAAGAAATCTTCATATGTCATACCCATTACACTTTCAAAGAAAGCACCATCTCCCCTTTTAAAAGCTTCTTTTATTGTTGAAGCATTTTCTAAATACTTACCTAAAGCGGGAGGTGATATTGCAGAAAGTAACGTTTTATACGCAGGCTGCAATCCATCTTTTACCATTAAGTAATTCATGATATCCATAGCTAAATATCTAGTCTTGGGATCTAAGAATAACTCTTTAAATCCATTTTGAAGATCTACTTTATCACTATCCTTTATTCTGGTTAATGTATTTGAACCTGCAATATATGTACCTGTTTTATTTCCTTCAGTTAATGCGTCTTCCAATCTGATAAAATCATCTAAAAAGAAGTTAAACTTTCCATTTTGTAATTCTCTAGCTTTTTCAACTATAGCTACAATATTTATATTTTTATTATCACTTGGATATATAATATCATTAGTTAAAGTTGCACCTGCTTGAGGATCAGTTAGTGATAAATGATGCATGTAACTTTTTATTGTTACAATAGATAGAATGTCCCTAGTAATATTTTTTCTAACATCAGGATCTATATAACGCATGCGTTTATTTTTTGCATCATAGAAGGTAGAATTATGGAGTAAAGTTGGCATAAACTTATTATACCCACCTTTAGATCTAGATAAAAATATTTCAGGTAATAGTTCACCGTAGAATTCTTCAAATATACTCAAAGATGTTGACTGCCATGTATCGCTTCTGAATATAGGTCTTATATCCATTAATGGTAAGTCTTCCCATCTCATATTTTTAAGCTCAGCATCTGGAATATTTAAACCTAATTTTTCTATTGACATAGCAGTTTCATCCATTGCTGCAATATTTTGACCATATCCACTTGTTAAGTCCATTAAAGCACCCATTTCCTTAGTGAATCCCGATATATCAAGAGCATTAAGAAACTGAGCTAAAGCATCATATTGCATTACAGCCTCTTCAAGAGTAATTGCTTCATTACCCTCTTCTGCTGCACTTGCTCTTTCTCTAATTAAATCAGTAGCATCATTAAATTTAAGAATCGGATCTTTAATCAGTTCTTTAAGCGTCTCTTGATTTACATCAGTTGTACCTATCAGACTTGTTCCTCTATCTCCACCTAAATCTTTTATTACTCCAAACAGCAATCTCATTTGACTTTCAATGAACTTTTTCGTACCTATAAATTCAGGATCTGTTTTTTCTAAGAAGTAACTTCTTTTTATTGTTGGATTATTTATTAAGTAAATAGAAGTTTTAATTGGCACACCCATTGCAGTCATAACAGCCACTATACCCAATGCATTTTTAGACAAACCTAATTTAGCCGCAAGTCTTTCCTTAGCATTATCTGTCATTGCTGTGATCAATGCTGATATAATATATTGTTTTCTTCTACCTGGACTACCATCTTCTAATACTTCTCTATTGTTAGTTCCAGAGAATTCATTATAAACTTGACCACCAAGAGTTAATCGCAGACCTTGTTCCTCACCTTTAACTACTCTGCTTTTAAGTTTTACATTAAACTCTTGAAGTAAGCTTAAAAATAAATTAGGTCTTACAACTGCACCAATAGATGCTGCACCTTCTTTGTTATTTCCAAAACCTCTACCTTGACCTAAAAAATTATCTGGATCTAAACCTTCTTCATTAACAGCCTCTTTAAGTTCAGGAATCTCTGCAAATATTTCTTCTTGCAATTCTAATAGAATATCAAGATCTGCAGCTTCATATGATATTGGCATACCATCCTTGTATGTTGTATTGTACTCATTAGACATCATAGCCCATTTTAAGTCTAGAACTTCATTGTTTAAAGCAGCGCTATAAGGTTGTCTACCTTTATTCTGAACAATATAAGTATTATATTGCTCTTTTGTTAAAGGCAGTCCTAATGTTAAAAGAGCATCAATAGTCTGTCTAGTCCATCCAGAATCTAAAAGTTTTTCAATTTCAGCATCTGTAAGAGAATTTTTTAAACCTTGGATTTTAGATTTATTGGAAGCCTCTTTATATACGGATCCTTTAGAGCTAATGTTCTTTTTAATATATTTCTGGTAATCATTAAAATTATTACCAAATTCCTTAAACTGAATTTTTGTTTGCTCCTTCATATAAGGCTTGCCTTTTGTACGAAGTTTATCTTTTACAAGGAGAGTTTTTGGCTCAGTTCCTTTTATATAAATTCTTTTATTATCTCCTCTTTTATGTGGTATAAAATAGTAATCATCTCCATTTTCAGTTTTCATCAGTGACTTTTCTATTTCACCAAAATTGACACCGCCACCATCTTCTTTAATTAAATCCAATTGTTTTTGAGCTTGCTCTAAACTATCTACAACCCAAACATCCAATGGCTCTTTAGCTTTAGTTTGATCTTTAATTTCTGTATGTTCATACATATCTACAATAACATCATAGATTTTTTCCTTCTTTCCAGTAGGGACTCTTTCAGAATAGTATTCTTTCATTTGAATATACAACTTATCAATATCAAAGTCAGCCCCAGATACCTCAACTAATTCTCTTGGAGATATTATACTAGATCCGTAATATACAGGTAAGAAATCTACAACTTTTATATTAATTGTAGAGTGATTATCTTGAGATGGGATACGTATACCAAACATTTTAGCTACAGAATCTGGTATAGCCTCTCCAGGTTTTAAGTCCAAGTTAGCATAAACATCTGAAGTATGAGCAGGTAGCATTGATTCGCTATATTTTACACCGGTATAATTACCATTTTCATCATACTGCTTCATATCAAATCTTAACCTATCTAATATTATAACACCCTTACCTTTTGATTTGTCTACTTCAGTTTTAAGAGTATCAAAACTTTGATCATCTGAAAAGTCTACAGCTTCACCATTTCTTTTTACTAAATCATCTGCAGAATAATTATTTAAAAAATCATCTGATCTAATTATCTCTTGTCTATCAGGATATCCATTTTCATCTACAGATAGAACTCTTCTGTATACATTTACCCCATAGTCAGAAACTAATGCAGCAGATATACCAGGTAACTTTTCAGATATAACAGACTTGTTAAAATATGAAAGAAATAACTGCTCAAATTTTTCTATAGTAAGCGGATTATTAAGTTCGTATTTTGGTTCACCTGTATCAGGATCAAAACCAAAAAATTCTAAAAGCTCACTTGCTGACTGACTCGCCATTAAAGATGTCTGAGCATACTGCAAATAAGCTAATAAGTCAGTTGTAATTTTCTTTTGATCAATACTTTTATGCACTTCGCTCATTGCGTATTCTACATCAAAACTAAATATAAGATTTCTTTTATCTAAATACTTACCTGTTAGTCTATCAGCAATTGCTTTATTATAACTATATCGCAAGTCTCCTATAGTTTTTTTAACCCATCCACCTTCACCATCAGGAATTGATACCTCAGTAGCATCATTTTGCTCCCCGGTTATCAATGTTTTAATCTGAGTAGGATCTGTTATTTCTAACTTATTAGATGGGTTTATTACCTGAAGACCCATAAAATTAGCATCTAGAGTCATTGACTCACTTTTAGATAATGGTGTATTAACATTTTGAGTATCAACAAATGTGTTAATATTATTTACATTTTCCTTTAACATCTTCATTGCTGATATAGGAGCAGCTAAAGCAATAGTATCATTTTCTTCCTCAAACCTTTCCATGCGCTCCCTCATATTGTGAAGCTTTACTCTATCAGGTCTTGCTATCCAATTACCTTGAGCATCTTGAGACGATGTATATTGTTTAGTCAATGTAAAAGCTGACATCTTTATGAATGTTTTACCGTCACCATATACAAGCTTTTTAGAGTTTAGCATTGCTTGCGTTTTTGCAGCTCCTAGTTTACCAAATATTTCTTTAGTTGGTACTTTTTCTCCGTTAGCAATTCTATCTAATAGTTTATTTTGTGCAGCTGTAAGTTTCCCAAATCCAAACCACATATGCTTAAAGGCTTTTACTGTCATCCATAACTGAGCATCTGCATGATCAATATCCTTTTTTGCTTGTTCATTTTCTCCAAATCTAGACTTACCCGTAGGTTCAGTCATTGGGAATATTGACATTTCTTGTAGTGGCTTATTAATACCAAATTCAGGAGCAGCTATAGAACTGGCAGCACTATAATATGCAGCATTTTGCATCTTGGCTCTTTTAACAGCATCAACAGCATCTTTAAGACTTTGTGCTTGATCACCTAATAAGATTTCATTTAAAGAACTAGTATTAACCCAATTGCTAAAAAATATTTGAGCTAAATTCCAAGTTTTATTTTTAGCTCTTAAGTTTAATCTATCTGCAGTAGTTGCAAATTTACCAGCATCTCTTGTTGCATCTTCGGGTCTAACTACACCATCCATTATAAATTTAGGTAGTTCGTTATCTCCAAATAAAGCTTCTAAATCATTTTGAAATGCAGCAAACTCATCCATAAGTCTTTTAGATACAAAGGATCTAAGACTTTCTTCAGTTTCTCCTATAGATTCTAATAGCTCATCAAAGCTAATCCTTGAAGCTTCTTCTTTACTTAACTTAGCTATAGCATCTTCTAGTTTTTTCTTAAGGCCGCCTCTTTGTCTAGATTCTTTAACTATTCGCCCTGCATTTTCATAGTCTTCATTTTCAACTGCAGCCTTTTCAGCCTCTTTAAGTTCTTCTTGAGAAAGCTCTGTTATATCATCTCTTACTATTTCATATAAATGTTTTTTTCTTTTTCCTTGTAGGAACAATTTCATGTCCTGGTTCTCTACCCATTTAGTTCTTTCTTGGTCTGACCTTGATCCATCTTTAGGCTGAACCCATTTGACAGTATGAGTTTCTGTTTCTTGATCTGAGATTGCATCTCCTAATTTATTTAGTATCTCTGATTCATTTGAATTAGTCATTTCTACAAAACCTACATACTTTACTTTATGAAGTGTACCTTGATCTGCAGCAGCTTTTGCTAGATATTTATATTTCTTTCTTCCTTTTTTGCTTTCCTTTTTTTCTGCACCATATAGCACCATATCCTTTGTAGTTTGAGGAATAGTGTGCTGTGATTTTTCATGCATCTTTTGACTACCTAAGAACATAGTTTGAGATTCGCTTCTTAATCTATCTGTTCCCTGGGTCTCTATTAAAAACTGACCCACCCCAGCCTCTTCGTATGCTTTTATTTGAATAGGATCTAATAAGTTTCCGGTATTAGTATATTTAAATGCTCTACCATTTTTATCAAAAGCTTGACCATCTTTTGTAGCATTGTATCCAGCTTTTAAAACACCCTCTTTAGTATCATCATTATATGTTGCGGAGTAGCCGCTTTCATTTAAAATTCTTTCAGTTTCAGCCTCTATCCTATCCATGAAGTATTGTACTACTTCAGGTGTAAGTTCCATTCCACCATCTGCACCATCCATTATAGCTTTAACAACCGGAAGTGATACCATATCTCCAGTGTTAGATGCTTCAATTACTCTTATAAGTGATGGTGATAATGCTATATTATTTTTTCCGTCAAATACTGTTTCAATTTCACCAGTAGAATTATTCATATTAGCTGTATATGAACCTAGCAAAGCCATTAAAAACTCTTTTTGCGTTAAGTCACCATATGTTATACCCTGTTCACTTTTATCATAACCCTCGACTATACCACCGCTATCATCTTGTCTTATATTTTTACTTGATTTTACACCCGCTATTCTTTGAATTTTTAATCTACCTTCCGCAGATAAAGCTCTAAATGCAGGACTTCCTAGAAGATAATTATAGTTGAGATCTAAATTCTTGTAAACATCATCTAGAACCTGTCCTCCACCTGCAACATCATTTAGTTTAGCAATTTGTTTTAGATGAAATGTAGGTAATTGATGCGCATAAACTAGATCTCCAGCTGGATTTTTAAATACAGAAGCTCCAACTGTTTCATCAAAGTTAGCATTTGCTATTGCTATTTCTCTAAGTCTACCATAAACCCCTTCATCATCTTCCATCAAGTTGTCATTTAACTCTAATGCATCTACCATATACATGACAGTCTTGTAGTCAATTGCTTTAACATTCGGATATTGAGCAGCTAGTGATTTTTGTCTTGATGTTTTATTTGTAACATTAGACGCTATACTAAATTCAATTAAACCTTCACTTACTCTTAAGCCTAATGATTCTTTAAATGCTTGAGATATAGCTAAAGCCAAAGTTCTCATATCTTCATCTGATAATTCAGACATAGGTTTTTCTTTATTAAGAGCCTCTGCTAATATTTGAACTTGTTTAACAGCATCTTCAATTAGTCCTGGATTATCTTTAAATTTCTTTCGTAAGTTTCTATATGCAGAATCCCAAATTTCAATTTGTGTATTAGCATCATCTCTTAATGCAGCATTGTATGATATTATTTGACCATCTTTAGTTCTTCTATGGATAAATAAATAATCCACTCTAAAATTTTCAAATCCTTTTATCACGGCTTGAAACAAATCATTCCTTTTTAGAGTTCCGGGGAGTATTCCATCTTGCAGCTGACCTTCCCATACTATACCCAAATCATTAAACAACCTTTCTTGTACTGCTCTTGTTTGAGGATTATTTCTACTAAATAGATAAAGTCTTTGTAATATTTGAACAGGATCTGATATACCGGATATTGCTTTTAAAAATCCTGAATAAACTACAGAGAAATCAACAGGTATAACTATCCTTTCTTTAGACATATTACCCTCAGCATCTTCAATATCTAATTCAAAATTACCAAACATATCAGGTCTTTGTTCTACTATAAGCTGACCAGTTATTGGATCAGTTTTCATTTTTTCATCAACTAAAGTAGTAGTACCTATATATTTTCTTAGGAAAGCAGATAAAGATCTAAACCCTCCAGTCATAGAAGCATCCTTATCCCATTCGCTAGTTGTTCTTAAACCAAATGAATTTTCTAATGTACCATCTTCTTCTTCTGTAGTTTCTAAGCCAACATCATAAAATGATAGCTCTTCTACTACAGAATCAACTAAATCTTTACCATAATTTTCAAGAGCATTATTTAAAGCAACAAGATTTTCATATGCAGCTATATCTGTAATTCCTTGATATTGAGGGTTATCAATATTATATAAATTTTTAAATGCGTTTATGGTTTTATTAATCTCATCAACTATATCAAAATCAGGATCTGTAGATTTTTGTTGTTGATCTATAACTCTTGCTACAATCATAGATGTCAAACCTCTACCTACTTTGCCATCTAGATATTTATATTCTATTTTACCACTTGGCAGTACAACCTTTTCAGTGCGTAGTATTTTATTTGCAGATACCGTAACACCCATATTAACCTCCTGTGTAAAGGAGTTGGCCGCAACACTAGCTGTTTTAAATTTACCAGAATCAATACCTTCATATAATAACCGTAGTTCAGTAGCGTTATATGTTCCAAGTATAGATTTTATAAATTCCATTATTTTATTAAATAAAGATTTTATCCAAGAAGCTGTTTTAGTTTTCTTGGGATTTTCTTTAAATATCTGAAATTCATCAGCCATATACTCTTCATAGTACAGCTTCTCTAATTGTTCATTAGATAAGTTTTTATACTTTTCAATATCTGAATTTTTTAATCTTTGCAATTCACTTGCTAATGACACACCTTGCGCTCTAAGTTTAGCTCTTACCTCTTTTTTTGCAGCACTAATATATGTTGCCTGTTGTTCTGGTGTTAAAAGCATTCTAAATACAGCGTGAAATGCTTCATGATACCCATACTTAGATGAAGTACCTGTATATATTGTACCGTTTACTTTCATCTTTCCGGCAATATTTTTGATTGCCATAACAAAAGCACCAACCCTTTCACCCCCAGACTTCATATTATTACCAAGAGTTGCAATATCTTCTGTAGTTATAAAATCAGGAAGATTTTCATTAGCCCAAGCTATAAACTCATCTATATCATTTACATCTCTTTCTGATAAATTTTCAGCAACAACTTTATTAGCTGATAGTTTATCTCTTATTTCATTCTCTTCCTTATTAAGTTTTTTCCATCTAGGGTCTTTCTTTGTTTCAGCTTCAATTTGACTTAAAGGTAAACCTCGTTTTAATACTTCAGCTTTAATAGTTTTCTTTTCATTTTCAATTTGAACAAGTCTCTCCGAAAGTTGGTTTCTATCTAATTGTTCAGTTATTGATTTATTACTTGGTGCAGAACCTTGTTTAGCAGATACTGCCTGAACTACCGCATTTGCAAGTTGAGAATTTTGAGCTGATGTTAAATCGCTTAATCTAGAACCTTTTTTAGCATTTCTATTTGCTTGAATTATGCTTGTCAATTCAGCATCAAAAGCTTGCTGTATTGCTGATTTATTTACAGGTATACCTTTAGGTATAATAACTGTAGCCATAGCAAAGCCTGGTCTATTACCTTTATCTACTACTTTCACCTTTGATTTGTATGATACCTGCGAGCTTCCGTCTTCTAACTTGGTTATTCTGAAACCATCTTTACCAAATGTTTTATCACCCCTAGGGTCTTCAACAGACTTACTCTCTTCTTCTGTGGTATTGCTTGACGATAATGTTTGATATCCATCAGCGGTCCCCGATATGACAACCTTAGGATTAGTTAATACAGGTTCTACTTTAGTATTATCTGAAAGAGGTGCTTTTAGTTTTGCAACTAATATATTTATTTGACCTGATACAGCTGGATTTTGTAAAACTTGCAGTTCTTTATTTGTAAGTGATTTTCCTGAAGGATCAGCAACCATCTTATTGGCAATAAACTCTTTTTGACCTTTTGTTAAATTTGCAAAATCATTATTCTTTAGTCTAGTAAATTCTTCTTCAGATAATAAATTTATATCATTTGAATTTGGATCTTTTTCTGAACTAGAATCTTGATTTATAGCTTGATCAATTTTTTCTGCTTCAGCAAGGGCTAAGTCTTTTCTTGTATAAATTGCACCATCTAATTCTTTACCTGAAGGAGTAATTATTTTCCATCCACCTTCATCTTTGACTACAGTATGTTTTCCGGTCTCTATGTCTGCAGGATTTGAAGTTGATGAACTTATTGCAGATGCTAATGGCAATACTGATTGAATTTGCTGTAAGTCAATACCATCTATATTTGAAATCAGTTTTACATCTCCACGGACGTTAGGTTGCACTGTTGCAACAACTTTAGATGCAATTTCATTTGCAGATGCCGTAACTGAAAAACCTTCTCTTATAGATCCTATATCAAACTTTAATTTAGATGCAGCTTTCAATAAATCTTTTCTAGCATCCGGTGTATTTTTAGTAACTGACTTACTCCATTCTTTTAATTCTGTGTTTGCCTTATCAAATAAGTCTTTAAAGATTTGAGTTTTATCATCTAAATTTTCATATTCCTGTATTGAAGCTAAGTCATCCATATATACGCTAACTGCAGACTTACCTTCTCTATCGTATATTTTTAATTGAATGCTGCCATTTGCAGTAAGATTTACATCAACAGTATATCCTGGTATATTTGTAGCAATAAAAAAGTTTAAATCATTAATCTCAGTATTAAACTCAGAGTTATAATTAGTATTAGCTATTACACCTGCTTTTCTACCTTTTACTTCTTTAATGTTTTCTTTCTGAGATAGAGCAGATCTTTTTATTAATCTATCTACCATATCTTCAAGAAGTTCTTTTGAGACAACATCGGACTTAACTGGAAAATAAGAGTAAGTTCCATTTTTACTCTTAACAATCATTACATATCTTCCTGCATTTGCTATACCATCCATCATAACAGAATTTTGTTCTGCCATTTCTTTCTTTATTCTTTCTGGAAATTCTACTCTTTCTTTAGGTGAACCCCCTGTCATTGAAGTTATAAATCTAGAAGCAACCTTGCCTTTACTATTCCTTCTATTTTCAACAATAACTGTATGGCCATCTACTTCATTTATTGAAAGTTGATCAATGCCTATTGTTTGACCAGTTGGCAAAAAGTCCATTTTACCCGCAGTAGTTGATAAGTCTACACCTAATTGTTTTAATGTAAATTTTCCAGATTCCTTTTTACCAAGCAATGAAGATATTGTATCCATCATTTTATACTGGATAGCAAAGTTTTTCCTAACATTTTCAGCAGCTGTTTCAGCATCTGTAAATATTGAAAATAAATCTTTTACTTGATTAGCTGTTATATTTAAAGGATCAATTTGACTACCATTATTATCAAATAATGCAATATCAGTATTTGGGAAATAACCAACTATATTATCTTTTGGTAAGTCTAGATTTGCTTTTTGCAGAACGCTGTTAATTTTTCCTTGTAATTCTTTTGGTATTTTTAAAGCTATACTATAAGTTTGAGTAGCCCTTTTTATCCTAGAGTTTGGAGCCTTATCTTCAAATTTAAAGTTTTGACCAGTCAATGCTCCACCGTTTTGAGCTTTAACCACTTCAACTTCTAAAGCTGCTAATTCCTCAGCATTAAGCGATGCTATTATTGCCTGAAATCTTCTTTTAGCAAGGACTTCATTTTCCCTTTTTGTTTTATCAAACTTATCATTTACATGATAAATTAAAGCAGTAGCTTCATCAACTCTTAATTTACTTACATCAGAAGGAACATTTAATTTTTCAAGTGATACTTCAGAAACTTTATAGCGAGCTTTAAACTCACCTGGATTTAATTTAATAGCTGCAGCATTCCTATTTTTCTTTGCACCTTTCATTAAGGATACTTTTCCAATTGGTAATAAATATAATCTACCTCCAGCATTTACTTCTTTTGGTGTACCTATTACTATATATTTTTTACCTGTTGTTGAATCTACAACTTCGGTACCAAAGGATAAATCAAAACCATCAAAAGAGAATACTCCATCTTGAGGAACTATATTATCTAATTTCTTTTGCGCAGCCTTAGCTTTTGCTTTATCACTAAATGCTAATCCAACATCTAACCCTGCAATCTCTACAAGCTCTTGTTGTATTGGAGTACCATCATTATATACAACTTGGTAAAAGGTTGTAGTTTCTCCCGTAGTCGGATCTTTTACTGCAATCTCTATTACTTTCGTTTTATCACCTGGGGAAACAACGGTCTCTTCCGCAATATCAGTTCTTTCTCTTTGAAATTCGGGAATAAAAGTTTGAAATGTTGTATTTGTATCTCCTAATATTTTTGATACTAATAGATTGCCTTCTTGCAAAGATAGCCAGTTAGCAAATCCTTTATCAGTACTAAATATATTATCTTTAACATCCTGCTCTTCTATGTTAGATAATGTTTGATACCATAGTTTTTTTAAAGCCTGGTATGCTTTAATGTGGTTTTTTGCAACAGCTGTTTCAATAAACTTCTGAAAAGTCAAAGGCTTGATTCCCGCCTTTATACTCATTGCCCTATTTTTTTTATACAGGTCTTTTAAAACTTCTTGTAGTACAGGTGACTCAGATGCACTGGCACCGTAGACTAAAGCTTCTGGCCCTTCTATGCCAGCTTCTTCTAGTGCTTCATCTACTGAATCAGCTACTTCTTTTTGAGTTGCCTCTGGGTCGCCTTCTTGTAGTTTTTTCTTTTCTTCTTGTACTTTAGCTTGAGATGTTTGTTTATATACATCTATTATTCTCTTAATTTTTGCATACAATTCAGGGTCTGTAGATTCATTTACAATCCCTTGATCACTCAAGAATGTTTTTAAGTCATCGGCATTTCCTGTTCTACCAAATGCAATAGCTTGATCTAGATCAACATAAATTCTTAATTTTAAAAGTTCATTTAATACTTGATTTATTTCTTTCTTGTTTATAAAGGCTCTTATAGCTTTCTCTAAAATCTCAAGTTTATTTTCATGAGCATATTTTAAATACTCATATCCTCTTCTTACTATATAATCTAATCTTTCAGGGTTAGCCAATATTGCTAATGATTTATCATAAACCCTTTGTCTATTTGATAAATGATTATGGTCTACTATTTTATTAACTACATCTTTAATTCTACCTTCATCTACAAAATCATCTTTAGTCTCAGCTACAAGTTTAAGATACGCTAATACTTTAGGCATAAGTTTTGAAGTTTTTCTTCTATCAAAACGTCTATCTTTTTCAGACAAAGTTTGATTTTCATCAGCATATAAAACATCTGCTACAGCTTGTAAAGCCAACAGCTTTTTTTCTTTTTGCTTTTTTAATAACTTTGTTCCCGCCTCACCTAAACCAGGTATTTCTTTTTCAAGCATTTCAATCTCTTTCAAAAGTGTTTTCTGATTTAATAAAAGTGTTATATCATTTGCGGCAATATCTTTTATAATAGGATCAGAGGCAAGCTCTTCATATATAGATGCAGCTCTTTCTCCTGCCCTAAGAAATCCATTCTTTGTAAATAAAGTTAACATTCTAGCATGTTCAAATGCTCTATGCTTTAATGTTTCATCTATCCATTCTCTAGAATTAGGTTCAAACTGAGTAGGGTCAAAAGGATTTAGATTCTTATCTTTATTATCACGATAAGTTTCCTCCATCTGATCAATGTTAGCTAATTGCTTTGTTATGCTTTGTCTTAACTTTCCATTTTTAGCTCTAACTTTTTCACTTGGAAATGCTTCAGCTAACTCCTTATCTGAAAGTGTTAAAAAGTCTTCAAGTTGTTCTCTAAAAAGATCTTGACTGCCGTTATTAAATATATGAACCAAGTGTGCAAATCTAGCTTCATCTTTGACATCAATGTGATCCATGATTTCATTGTTATCCATTGCTACCTGAAGCTGGCTAGCTGATTGTTTTTGTGTTATAAAGTTTAAGCTTGACTCATCGAACATTGAAGTAACATCACTTGCTTGAGCATTCCATGTTTTATTTAGAACATCTACAGCATTTTCAACAAGTGTATCTACATTTTTTTTGTGAGCATCATAAGCCTCTTTATTAAAAGTCATCTGATATAAAGCAGGTATACCTTCAAACACAGCTTTTTGAGGTCCTGAAACTACACCTCCCATCAAAAATCCTGACATAAATGTTTCAAAACCTTGCCCACTAAACTGCTCACCTAATCCATGTAAAGCACTAGCTTTAGCTAAAGCCAAGCCACCAGCAGAAGGATCAAACGCAATTTCTTTAAAATAATCTTTAACTCCTGCAGACACAGCTTCTTGATAAGTTTCTTGAATACCTTCACTAACATTTGCAGAAAAGAATCTCAAAGCTGCTCCAGCACCCATCATTGCTCCACCTTTTAAACCACCTGCTCTAACAGACTTATATAGATACTTTAGATTCATAAAGCTTTCGCCAACATCTTCAAAAACATCTTTGGCAATTTTTCCTCCTTGTACTGTCGCTTTTGTTTTTAATATACGTTTTGGCAATCCTTCAATAGTATCTCGCATTACCCTACTAAGACTTCTTTTAAATCCGCCAAATGAATTACCTAGTAATAATTGATTGGA
>Ga0233415_10000074_pt1 | contig 44032 bp, 44 predicted proteins | sample Na_anoxic_12_MG_FD_188631 | JGI IMG/M metagenome (GOLD analysis project Ga0233415, IMG submission 188631) | Seawater microbial communities from Saanich Inlet, British Columbia, Canada - Na_anoxic_12_MG | ecosystem: Environmental > Aquatic > Marine > Inlet | place: Canada: British Columbia...
ACTCAACAGACCAAACAACAACATTTCCATACCCTTTAAACAAGCTTAAAGGCAACTTAATGGATAATTTAGGATTTAAATGGAAAACAACTTTAGGAGAGTTTGAATTAACAAAAACAACAGCATCTTGGATTATAGCTAATTCTAAATCATCTATGTTTAATAATGAAAGATGTTTTATATACAACAAAGCTTTTTATGAATCTTTTTTAAACCCTAAGCATACGCCTTGTTCTGATCCAGAAATATCAAGGTTTAATTTAATAAGAGATTGGGCTAAACAAAGAGGTATAGTAGACAAAGGAAACTCGCATACTCAATATGTTAAGCTAATGGAAGAAGCCGGAGAATTAGCACAAGCTTTATTAAAAAAAGACAGAAAAGAAATATATGATGCTATTGGAGATATGATAGTTGTTTTAACAAACTTAGCAACTTTAGAAGACATGAAAATAGAAGATTGTATTGATTATGCTTACAATGAAATAGCAAGTAGAAAAGGTAAAATGATTAATGGAACATTTGTAAAAAACACACTTTAATGATAATAAAAACAGAAGATAAAATAGTTCAACAAGTGTTAAGAAAAATGGATGAACGTAGCTTAATAGGCCAAAAAAAGTACGGTGCAACTATGATGCAAGAGATAGAAGGTCAAGAAAAAGATCTTGATCGTTTCTTAATTGATGTTCAAGAAGAACTAATGGATGCGTTATTATATATAGAAGCAGCTAGACGTTGTTTAACTGATGAGGTTGAAGAAGTTATGTTAAATAGAATAGAAGTTTATGAAAAAAACATTTAAACGAAAAAAAGGTCCTGTACAGTCGAAGAAGATATCATATGATGGTATCAACTTCGCTTCTGGGCTTGAGCGTTACATGTATATGGCTTTAAGAAAAGCTAAAATAACGTCTTTATATGAAGGTCAAACCTTTGAGTTATCAGAAGCTTTTGAATTTCCTTTTGAATCATACGAAAGATGTGGCAATGGTAAAGGTGAATACAAAAACAGAGGTAACAAAAAGATACTAAATATAAAATACACACCAGACTTTGTAGGTAAGGGTTTTATAATTGAAACTAAAGGTAGAGCTAATGAATCATTTCCTCTTAGATGGAAGTTGTTTAAAAAGCTTATAACAGAAAGACGACTAGGACCACTTACATTATATAAACCACAAAATCATAAAGAATGCGACGAGACAGTAAAGCTAATCCTGGCCAAGCTAAAAGAATAGCTAGAAAAATGTATGGTGAGCGACAAATAGACAAGTGGTGTAAATGGAGCTGGGATATAAGAGGTAAAATAAAATATAAAGAATTAATAGAGCAACAAGATAAATATAAAATAAAAGTATATGGATAAAATAAAAGAATATGCTGTAACAAATTATCCTAAAACATTTAAAGATGTTAGTAGTGTTATAGTAGAAGAAAACGATGTAGTTTATTTTATATCATCTCACAAAGATGGTTCACCTATAGTAATTAATAAAAAAACAATAAATGGATAAAGAAATAAAAAACTGGAGTATAAGTGTAGGGTTTTATCCCGGCATATTAATGGGTATGAGGACATATGATGAGCCTGATCAAGTATCATATGTTATGTATATACCTTTTGTAGATATTGCCTTAGAAGTGTTTAAATAATGGGGTTGTTTGACGAGCGCATAGCGTACAAACCGTTTGAATATCCTGAATACTATACAGAAGGTTGGTTAAAACAAGCACAGGCATTTTGGTTACATACTGAAATATCTATGCAAAGTGATATTAAAAATTGGAACGAAGAATTAAATGATAAAGAGAAAAATTTGGTCGGTAACATTTTACTCGGCTTTGCACAGACGGAGTGCGCGGTATCAGATTATTGGACACAGAAAGTAGTTGGTTGGTTTCCTAAACACGAAATACAACAAATGGCTATGATGTTTGGATCACAAGAGACTATTCATGCTGTAGCATATAGTTATTTAAATGAAACTTTAAAACTAGAAAATTATGAAGCTTTTTTACATGAACCCGCTACTGCTGAGCGGTTTGATAATTTGGTTGCTTACAGTGGTAAGTCTACTATTGGTATTGCGAAATCTTTGGCAGTATTTAGCGCGTTCGCAGAAGGTGTTAGCTTATATTCTGCTTTCGCTGTACTTTATTCTTTTCAGTTACGCAATTTACTTAAAGGTATAGGGCAACAAATGAAATGGTCTGTAAGAGATGAATCTCTACACAGCAAAATGGGTTGTCAATTATTTAGACATATGTGTGAAGAGGACAATAGCCTGTTAAGTGAATGTAGAGAAGATATAATAGCCGCAGCGGAAACAATGGTTAATCTTGAAGAAAAATATATAAACAAAATGTTTGAAATGGGTGATGTAGAAGGTATTAAATCTTATGACTTAAAACAATTTATAAAAAAGAGAACAAATGAAAAACTTGTGGAATTGGGTTACGTTGACTTGGGATCGTATTTTGCTTATGACACTAAAGCAGCGTCTAATCTTGATTGGTTCTATCATCTTACCGGCGGGGTCACTCATACTGATTTTTTCGCAACTAGGCCAACTGATTACTCGAAGGCTGGGGAAGGCGAAGACTTTGAAGACATCTGGTAAAATAAATATAACAGAAGAAGAAATATACAAAGATCTTAATTGGAATGGTATGCGAGACTTTGTTAAAAAAGAAGATATAAAATGAAAGGACAAAAACAAAGTAGAACAGATTTAATAGAAAAAAAATTAAATGCTCAAAACAGAATAATTGAACATTTATTAAATGAGTTAAGCAACATGAGAGACTTAGCTATTGGAACTTTAGAAACATTAAAATTAATGCCTGGTTATGAAAAAGCTATTGAGCAAATTAGAGAAAGTATTAAGCAAGAATCTAGTAAGACAGAAAAGGTTAAGTCCTTGGAAGAGATTAGCGACTAGATCAGGTTACATGGGTGCAGGTTTTTTAATAGCTGCACAGTGGACATTAGAACCTAAGCTTTATATCTTAGGTTTTATATGCGTAATGATTCAAACAGCTTCTAGAAAACAATGGAACCTAGTTGCTTTAAACTTAAATGGGCTTATTGCCTGGACAAAACATTTTATAGGATAAAATATGTGGAACAATGAATGGAAAAAAGGAGAAGATTACCCAAAATGGGGAGACACAGACGTGTACAAAAAAACTATTACCGGGGGATATTTATTTAACGGAGAGTCTCCTAAGGAGGCCTATCAGCGAGTATCAAAAACAGTTGCTAGAAGACTATATAAACCAGAGCTCGCAGAGACTTTTTTTGAGTATATTTGGAATGGTTGGTTGTGTCTTGCTAGTCCTGTTCTTAGTAACACTGGGACTGACAGGGGTCTTCCTATCAGTTGCTTTGGCATTGATGTAGCTGATAGTATACAAGACATAGGAGGTAAAAACTTAGAAATGATGCTACTCGCTAAGCATGGCGGTGGAGTAGGTATTGGTATAAATCAAATTAGACCCGCCGGCGCAACAATAACAGGAAATGGAACATCAGACGGAGTCGTCCCTTTTTGTAAAATATACGATTCAACAATACTTGCCACTAATCAAGGATCAGTTAGACGAGGAGCTGCATCAGTTAATATTAACATTGAGCACGACGATTTCGAAGAATGGCTTGAAATCAGAGAACCTAAGGGAGATGTTAACAGACAGTCGCTTAATTTACATCAGTGCGCAATTGTTGGCGATAAGTTTATGCGTAAACTTGAACAAGGAGATGCAGGAGCAAGAGCTAGATGGAGTAAACTACTTAGAAAGCGAAAAGCAACTGGAGAGCCGTACATTATGTTTAAAGGCAATGTTAACAAGAAGAATCCTAAAGCTTATAAAGAAAATGGATTAAAAGTACATATGACTAATATATGTTCAGAAATTACATTACACACCGATGAAAATCACAGTTTTGTTTGTTGTTTATCATCACTAAATCTAGCTAAATATGACGAATGGAAAGACACTAATCTTATATATGACGCCACTTTCTTTCTTGATGGTGTTATGGAAGAATTTATTCAACGGGCGAAAGGATTACGCGGATTCGAAAATTCTATACGATCTGCACAAAAAGGGCGTGCACTCGGTTTGGGTGTCCTCGGATGGCATACATATCTCCAAGAAAAGGGTATTCCTTTCGAAGGTTTATTATCTCAGTTTGAAACTAGGAAAATATTTTCGCAAATTAAAATTGAAAGTGAAAGAGCTTCCATGGTTTTGGCGGAAACTTATGGCGAACCTTTATGGTGCTCTGGAACTGGCATGCGTAATACTCATCTGCGTGCTGTTGCTCCCACTGTTAGCAATAGTAAGCTCAGTGGCAATGTCTCGGCGGGAATAGAACCTTGGGCTGCTAATGTTTTTACAGAACAATCTGCTAAAGGTACTTTTATTAGAAAAAACCCAACATTAGTTAAACTATTACGAAAACACAAATTAAACAATGAAGAAATATGGAGTAAAATATTGGCTGATGGAGGCTCTGTTCAAGATATACCTGAGCTTGATAATATTACAGTTGGACATGACATGCCTGTTAAGGAAGTTTTTAAAACTTTTAAAGAAATAAATCAATTAGAGCTAATAAACCAAGCTGGTTTAAGGCAACAATATATTGATCAATCTGTTAGTTTAAACTTAGCTTTTCCTAGCGAAGCCACGCCAAAGTGGATTAATAAGGTGCATTTTGATGCTTGGAAAAAAGGTATTAAAACATTATATTATACTAGAACAGAATCTGTTTTACGCGGTGATATAGCTCAACAAGCAATGAGTGAAGATTGTGTAGCTTGTGATGGCTAAAGGCTAAAAGTTATGACTTTTTTACACATATAAAAACTAATATGTATAAATAATTAAATAATGTATACATATCAAAAAAAGGGCTCTCGTAATGAGGGCCCTTTCTTATTTAGGAACTTTAGGTATGGTACGCCTTTTTTGTTTTGTTCCTTATTTATTTTGATTCATGTTTTCCATCTGGAAGATATTTAACTATTTTATCTATTATTTTATTTTTGCTATCATCCATTTTACTGTTTCCAATAGCTCCAACAATAGAGCCAGCATAGTTATTAGTTAGATCTTCAACACCTTCTATTAAAGTATCTTTCAATGTACTTTTTCCGCTTTTAACTGCTGAATAACCAGCTTTTATTTCGTGAGCAGCGCCTAAAGCATTAGCACCAAATGCGGCTAAACCTCTTCCCATTATAGAATTACCCAAACCAAATGGCAGTTTGTTTCTTAAGCTTTCAGTAGTATACTGAGACGTTGTAGTATGTCTAGGAGCATCGTCATTAGCATCATCTCCATTATATCTTGTACTTATATTAGCTATAGCTTTTTTCTTAGGATTACCTAGTTCGTAAGCAACTTTAGACTCTATAGTGCCAGGCGCTTCTTTGATTTGTTTAAGTTTTTTGTAAGGATCTGGCATGATTATTTTTTTGTTTTTCTACCTGATCTAGCTTTTCCTTTTATAGCATCTGGTATATCACCAATTTGATCACCAACTTCTATTATAGCCTTAGCAACATCTTTTAATTCTTTAGCGGTAAGTTTGTATCTTTTTTTAATTTCTTTAACTGTAGCTAAAGCTTTTTCGTCTATGTTTGTTTTACTCCAAAGTAAATTCCACACGTCAATCCAATATTGTTTAGTTAGTTTCCACATATTATTTTTTTTTAAGTTTTATCCATTTATCTACGGTATAACCTATGGTTACAATTAAAAGAAATATTTTTAAACCCATTTCTATGTTTGTAAAAGTAGTAACACCTAGTGTTGATGCATTTATAATGTAAAGTTTCATTTGTTGAATGTCCATTTTTTATTATTTATATATTACAATATTCTTTATAAGCATCAAAGCAAGGACAAGATTTCGCTGCAAATTCATTGTGACCATGTATTGTAGCTTTTGAGTGCATCTTTTTTAACGTTTTTAACAGCAGTAACAAGCTTTCTTTTTGTTCTATTGTTCTAGTGTCTTTAGCAATCCATTTTCCGTTACGTCCTCTCTCAGCCTCTACTCCTCCAATATAACAAATTCCTATTGATCCTTTATTGTGGTTTTTAACATGAGCTCCTTGTTCATATATATTTCTACCGTACTCTATAGTACCGTCTAGCAAAACAACATAATGATAACCTATGCCTTTCCAACCTCTTTTTAAATGCCATCGATTTATTTCAGCAGCATCTAAGTCTCTGCCTTCTTGCGTAGCAGAACAATGTACTATTAATTTATCTATTTTTCTCATATTAAAACTTTATTTTATTAAACTCTAAAGATCCACCAAAATCTAAATTATTAAAATTAAGACCATTACTACTATTGTTTTCTTTATTTTCTCCTAAACCTAAATTCCATTTAGTATAACCCATCATTAAAGCTATTCTTTGCCAATTTTCATATTCAGAATTCATAGCGTTTTTAAGGTTTTCTGATTTTATATATAACCTATCTAAAGGTAGGTTTAAAGCTGCTGATGTTATTGAAGCTCCAGATTGTAGATAATATTTATTATCTAGACTCCAACCTAAGTATTCAGCTTCTTGTTTATTATATTGAATATTTTCCCAACCATCCATTAGTCTTCTAGCTTTTATACCAACTGGAGGTGAAACGTTTAAGGCTTCTATAAGAAGCTTTACACTTTTATATCTACCTTTTGGATCAGCATTTAATTCTATTGCTTTTAAAATAGTATTTTTAATTCCTGCAAAAACAGCTCCTTTAAGACCAGAACCTCTAAGAAGAGTATCCATAGCTCCATTTACAGCTCTATACTTTCCTTTATCATATTTACCTTTTTCGTCTGCGTATTCGTCATCATCAAACCACATTCCGAATAGTGCGTTTTGTAAAAAATTAAACACAAGGTTTTGCAAAGCAGCATAATAAGTTATTTTTGCTACATTATTTTTCCAATTACCTCTTCCTTTCGCTAAATCAACAACTGAGTTTTTTATTATTCTACCATATTGTAAAGGTGTATTTTGAAAAGCTAAAATTAATCTACCTTGAACAGAAGCTTGATTTTTTGATATTTTAGAAGGATCAGCAGATTGTTGACTTGTTTCAGCAGCTTCGTAAAACTCTCTCATTGCTTGAGATTCAGCAACTTTTAATTCAAGACCTTGTTTCATTAAAGATTTTATTCTATTTCTATAAAAACTAGAACCACCTAGAGCTATAGCAAAACTATCAGCGAATCTAGTAGGCATAAAACCTTTTTTAAGCATCCAGGCTATAGCAGCTTTAGTTTTAGCCATAGGACCTTTGTATTTTGGATCGCTAACAACATCTATTAGTTCAGCTTCTTGTAAATCACTTAACATACCTTCTCTTCTGTTTGAAAGATAAGCTGATTTCCAAAGTGTGGTAAAATCTTTCCAAAACTGAGTTTGATTAGCAAGAGCACCAGCAGCCGCTAGTACATTATTATCTGTTGTGTTTATAAAATTAGTTGCAGATATTGTTTGTAGTAATGCAGATCTCATGTTAAAAAACATAGTAACACCAACAGAGCCGTTTAACCAGTCTACAAAGGCATTATTATCTTTTGGTTTGTTTTTACCAGTTTGCATTCTACCAATTATTTCTTCTAAAGAAGAACGAAAATCACTACCTAACGTAGCTTCTAGTTTATTTAAATTTTCTTTATCAAATATTAAATCTTTGTTTTGAATCCATCTAGCTAAAAATTTTTCTCTGTTTGCAAAGTTTAATATATCTTGTATATCACTTAATACGTTTCCAGAAGACCATGTATCAGATGGTTCTATCCAATTGTTTTTCATTTTGGATAGCTTTTCAAGCTGTAATGCAAAGCTTTTTAATGTAGGATTTTTTCTTATAATATTACTTAAAAACATAACATCTTTAGAATCTAGACCAGGAATAACCATGCCGTTTCTTTTCCATAAATAAACTCTTAAAGCTGTATCCATTGAAAAATTACTATATCCAGAATCTTCCATCAATAGTTTTTTTATTCCTTTGTTTTGTTTTATTAAGTTTTTAAAATCTCTATGCGCAACGTTTTTAGCTTCAACCATATTTAACATGCCTTCTGAATAAGGTTTTATTAAATTATCATTTAACCATTTTATTTGAGTTTCACCTTTTTTACCTTTAGCGCTAGCTATCATATACATTAAACCTAGAAAATCAGAATCAGCAGGCGGCAACCAAACATTGTTTCCACCAACAATCTTGCTTAGTTCTCTTGCTCTTTCTTTAGAAAAAACCTCATCTACGTTAACGTTAAAGTTATCCTCTACAATTTCATTTAAACCTCTAGAAAGATTATTACTGTACTCATTTCTTTCATTATTTAAACTAAACTTAATATCTCCTGTGTCTAAAACGTTTTTTGACATTTTACCTTTCCAGTTATCGTTGTTTTTAAAATAAAAATCATTATAACCTTGTGATATTTTATCTATTAAATAGTAAGAAATAGCTTTATCGTTCATATTACCTAGGTCAGGCACGTTGAACTTTATGGCTTTTTTGTTAAATTTAATTGTTTTTCTAGTAGCTTCATCAATAGTTTGAGCCATAAACAATTGATCTTTAACGTTGGCTGTAGAAGATAAATAATCAGAACCTTTAGCATTGTTTAAAGAACCATTGTCTAAACTAAATCTTTCTCTTACGTCGTTTTTAGAGTTTTTCTTTATATTTTTTATAGATTTTTTAAACTGTTTGTTTGTTAAAGTAAAAGTATCAAAACCAAATTGATCAAGTCCTTGATTAAAACTAGAACTAAAACCTGCGTTTTTTCCTAAAACTCTAACTAATCTGCTATAAAGTTTTGTTCTTGATTGAGCTTCAGAATCAAACACTACGTTCTTAATATTAAATTTATTCATAGCTTGTATTAAGCCGTTTGAAACTATGCTCATTACTTTAAACGCATCACCAGTACCTGATATCTCCGTAGATGGTAATGTTCCTTTAACAATTTCACCGTTTCTATTAAAAGTAACATCTTTAATTAAAGCAAATTGAAAAATATACTTATCTTTTCCTTCTGGTAATAAAGACATTACATATTTTTTACCACCTACGTTAAATCCAGTGTTATACATTTGGCCTGAACTTAAATCTCCAGGTATTATACTTGTGTCTGACCATTTTAAGTCTGCTTTAGTATCTAAACTAAACCTTACGCTAGTCGACTTACCTCTTGCTAAGTTGTTTAAAACTTTATTTCTTATATTTGTATCTTTAAGATCGTTGTATAAGTCTACATTTTTTTTAGATATTTCTTGTAAAAAAGCATCGTCTCTAATAGCGTTTCTAGCTTCTTGTAAAACTAAAACATCACCAAATAACTCCATCAATGCAGTTCTTCTATCAAAATACGCTGTTGCCCATAAAGTTTTACCGGTTCTACCTTGTTCTACAGGATCAAAACTATTTAAAAGCTTTTGTTTATTACTTCCAGCTAGTCTTTCTATTATTCTAGTAGCTTCATCTAAACCAAAGTAGTTTTGTAAAAAAGAAGATACATTTAAATTTTTTACTTTTCTAGGTTTTCCATCATCATCTGAATCTTTAAGCCTAGGAGGTAATTTTTTTATAGCATAAGTTGATTCACCTGTAACGGGATCAATAGGGTTGTTTATAACATCAAATATTAACTTCCAGTTATCAAACATAAAGCTTTCTAAAGAAGTAGAGTTTTGAAAAGTCATTCTTCTAGCTAAAGTTTGAGATAATATGGCTAGTTTTTCTTTAAATGCTTTAAAATCTAAGTTTTCTATATTACGAGAACTTAGTATTTGTCTTTTAACCTCTGCTACAATAACTTGAGCAGGGTTTATTTGTTCAGAATAAGCTTCGTAAGTTTTTATCATACCACCTGAAGACAAACTATAAGTTCTAAAAGATTTTAAATCTTTCAACTCTTTAGCTTCAGCGTTTGTTAAGCTTTCTTTTGCCTCTAGCTCTAAACCTCTTTTTAAATCTCTTTTTTGTTTTTCTAATTGAGCTATTTCAACTTCATCTGTAGCGGTTGCTAATCTTTTGTTGACAGCTATACTAGGGTCATTAAAATCTATAGCAAAATCTCCACCAACTGGAACACCATCTATTTCTATAGGTTTTCCATCGGAATTTACAAAACCAAAAACAGGATCTCTAAGAAGCTCTGTTAATTCATCTTGGCTTTGCTCATAAGATTGCTTTTCTTGTTCTAATATGTCATTGTCTATGTCTAGAGTTGATCCGGAAACCCTATCATCTATCTCATCAGTAAACTCTTGAGAAGTTACGTTGCCTGTTTTAAGTGCAGCTTTCATTTTATTTCTAAGCTGAGAGTTAATCCAACCGTTTAAATTGTTGTTTTCAGTTATTAAGTCTCCATTAGCGTCTTTGTAACCTTTTTCGTCAAGAATATTTAGCTCGTTGTTTATAGAGTTAGATGGCATGTTGTTATCTTCTAACTCTTTTCTTTTAGCTTCTCTTAATTTTAAAAACTTTTTATTAAAATTTCTAATATGAGGTAGTAAAGCAAGTTGAGTATCTTGTATCATGTCCTCTGCACTATAATCAGGTAAATTACCATATAACACATAAGCCTTTTGAAGTATAGGCTTTTCATATTGTTCTAATATATCATAAAAAATTCTATCATCAGGAGATATGTTACCCCATTTATTTTTATTATAAAAAGAATTTACAGTGTTTTTAAACTCATCATTGTTAGCTCTTGACTCTGGTTTTAAAGCAAACTTTTCATCAAAAGTGTAATTGTTTTCGCTGCTTGAATCTGTTGTTTTTTTAGTTTTAACAGGTTTTTTTGCATCAAGAATACTTTTAGTTTCTTCTTTTAAAGCTTTTTTATCTACTTCAGCACCTTTTGTTCCTAATTTTTTAAATGCTTTGTTTTTATCTAAAGACATAACTCTATTGTTCATAGATTTATTATAATCTTTTATAAAATTATAAACATCTCTACCTGAACCAAATTTAACATCTCTAACGCCTAAAAATTGTAAAACTTGTCTAAGCACGTCTGCTAATTTAGTAAAAACATCTTCATCATATGTAACTGCACCAACATCTATAGCTTCAGAATAAAGAGTTAAAACTTCTTCCCACTGTTTACCTAATTCTGTCGATACTTTATTGTTATATTCAGACTTTGTTATTGTTCCTGCTTTTAAATCTGCTTCAATTCCAGCAATACTATTTTTATAATAGTTTATATAACCAGTAAAGTCTTTTAAAAACTTAGCAGGCAAAGCTGTTAGTTTAGAATCATCATTAGAAAGTCTTTCTTGTATTTTAAGTATTTCACCTAATAAAGATTTACCTAATAATATAGCAGCTTCAGGATCATTTTTTATTGTTTCATAAATTAAGCCATGTAAAAATTCATGTTGTTTAACCCCTATTCTTCCACCTTTAGCGGCTTTGTCATTGTTTATTAAAACAATTTTTTTCCCATCAAAATCTATTATACTTCCGTATTGTTGTGAAGTAAAATCTGCTTTTTCAGGGGTGTAGTTTAATTCGTTTATTAAAAAATCTTTAGCTTCTTGAACAGAGTTAACTTCTTTCCATTCAGTATTAGTTATAATACCTTTTTTTATCGCAGCAGTTATTATTCCTGATTTTCTAGCAGTTAAATCATTATAATATACTCTTTGTATTTTCTCATCTAAAGCTTTTATTCTTTCGTCTGTAGCTGCATTAAAAGATTTGTCCTCTGTTTTACGTTGATTTCTTAGTTTACCAACTTCGTTAAGATCCCCTAGTATTTCTTCAGCAGCTTGAGCGCTTATGTCGGTAGGCATTCTATTTATGTTGTTATTAAAAGCATCTATTTCTTGTAAAACCTGATCTGCTTCTTCTTGAGTATATATACCTTGATTAACTTGATCTGCTAATATTTTTTTAACTTTCTTTTTCTTATAAGATAACAAACTTAAGTTGTTAAATCTATCTACAGCACCCATACCTAGTAATTGCCTAGCTGATTTTTTAGCACCTTTTACAGCTACCCCAGCGCCAGGCATTATTGCACCAGCAAAAAACGAAAGTACAGTAGTGTCTATAAAATCTTGCATAGACATAGTATCTTTCAATATTTTTTTACCAGCGGATTCATTTACTTGTTTGTTAACAACAAATGTTTCACCTGACTGCTGTATGTTTTCTTGAAAAACTTCTTTAATACCTTCACCACTTAAATTAAAAAGAGTTTTAGCGCCTGAAGCTAACTTTTGCCCAAAGCTTCTAAAACCACCTTTAACATATGCTTCTAAAGATTCTTTTATGTATTCGTTTTTTATTTTACCAAAAATAGCATCCGTTGCTTTTGTTTGAGGCGATATAGGAGCTGTTAAAGCATATAATATACCTGTTTGTATAGAAGCTATAGAAGCTAATTGACTTGCCTCTTGATCATTTATACCAGCTTGTCTAGCTTGCTTTAATGTTTCTTCGTATCCTCTAGAAAAACCTAAAGTACTTTGACCTATTATAGCATCAGCCATATTTTTTTTAATAGGTACTGATTTTAAAAAACTTCTTGTTTTTCCTAAAACACCTAATCCTTTAGTAAAACCACCAACTGCCCTTACACCATTGCCCATTCCTCTTGTTAAGGCTATTTGAAAAAACAAATCACCTATAACATTAGCACCAGCATCAAAAGCACCTAATACACTAAAAGAAGATACTTTTTTATTTCCTTTTCTGGCTTTAGTTCTTATATTATCTTGTTGTTCTTGTGTTAAAAAAGGAGTTGCATTTAATTTATTAGTTGTATCTATTATTTGGTTATTAGAATCTATAACATATTCAATATTAGTTTCGGGATCTAAATATCCATAACCTATAGCACTGACGTATCTACCAAAAGTATTGTATTTAGTACCAACAACACCTATTTCTTCTAAAGCTAATTCTGTTCTGATACTTTCTGAAACACCTTCAAAAAAGTCACCAGGCAATAAACCATATGTACTTGCACTAAAACCTTCTATAGCACCACTTAACCCGTTCCAACCTTCACCTGCTAGATTTAATAAAAATTTACCAGCACCAATATTACCGCCATCTTCCAGTAGTTTTTGATACTCTATTTGGTTTTTTTCGTCTTGTTCTTCTAGTTTTACAGATATTAATGGAAATTCTTGTTTTATTAAGTTTTCATAATCTTGTAATAAAACATTTTCATTAGAAATATTAAACTTTTTATTTATAGTCTTTGGATCAATACCAGTTTGTTTTTCATACATCAACTGTTGTTGCTTTATGTCTCTCTGAAGTTGATCGTTAACATATAAGTTTAAGTACTGTAGTTTTTTTGCTTCAAGAGCTAGTTCTGGTTTATAATAATTACCATAATTTCTCTTATCCATGTCTAACTCTAGAAATCTTTTTAAATCTTTATCATAACCTTTAGCTTGTAAAAAACCTCCAAAATCTCTAGTGTTTATATTTCTACTTGAAAGAGCATCATTGTCGTACATTTCATCAACAAAAGAAGTTCCTTCACCTAGCATTTCAGCTAGTTCTGGAGAATACATTTTCATTCCTTCGTTTACCTGCTCATTTTCAGCAACATATGAGTCTTCATATATATAAGGTTGATTTAATTTTCTTAAATCAATGTAACTGTCTATCTCGCTATCACTTTTAGACTGAAAAGCACTTATTTTTCTCCTAGCTCTGTTTTTTTCATCATCACTTACTAGTTGCAATACAGATATAGCTTCAGGACTTTCTTTATAACCAGCTATAATTAAATCATCTTCAGTTATAAAATTATTATCTACAGCAGCCTGTATATTGTCATCATCAAAAAAAGGTTGAGAAGCCATGCTGTCTCCATATCTTTCGGTAGGTAATAAATCTTTTTCATTATACTTACCAAACTGATTCTGTAAAGCACCTCTAATATTGCTACTTTGTTGTGTTATACTCTCTGGTAAACCATATAGATCTTCTTGACTACCTGTTGGTAAGTCCAAAGAAATAGTTTCCGAAACTGATTCCGTATCTTCTTGAGGTGCGAACATGTTGTTCTGAGGCGTTGCATTTGCACCCGCTGCATCGCCCCCTGCTTTTTTTGTAGCTCCAGGGTTGTCAGATAACCATATAACTATTTCATTTTCAGGATATCCGGTAAGATCTACCTCTTGTCCATTTGGTAAAATGTATATTTCCATTTTTTTTATTTTATAGCCTTATTCATTCTTTCAGCATATTCAGTCAAAGTTTCGTCAGCTTTTTTAGGATTGTCAGCTTGCCAATCTATTTTTCTAGCTGTTTTCATTAACGTTGTTTTTTGTACGCTAGTTCTTTCTGAAGCAGTTGTATTATCTAAAGCAAACTTAAGTCTGTCAGTAGCGCTGTCAAGATTATAATTACCTGCATAGACAGGTTTATTACTTATTATTTTATATAAACCGTCTTTAGGTGCTAGTTTATTAAAAGCAGCCTTTGGATCTTCATCTCTTTTTTCATAGTGTTCTGCGTTGGTAGGAGAACCAGGGAAGTCACCAAAAGGAGTATTTAACCAAGTTTCATATATATTTTCTTTAGTCATGTACTGAGTCTTAGGACCTGTTATTTTAGTTAAATTACTAAGAGTTACTTGAGTGTTACTCAGGCCTCCAGTGCCTCCTCGAACTATATTACTGTAATAATCGTTTCTGTAAGTTGATATTGGCGTAGTTTTATTACTTGATGAGCTTGATTGAACAACTGATTTACCACCAGACATATAAAAACCATTTTCATCTTGTTTTAAACCTTGAGTTCTTGCTTGTATGATTTGATCAAAAAGCACTTGTTCAAACTGTTCGTCTGTTGGTTGTAAAGTCTGATATTCATTTTCTATACCTTCGTTTAATTGTTTTAAATCAATATTCCAAGCATTAGCAGCCATCTGAACGTTACCGTTGACACCAGAAACTTTTGATTTAAGTATACTCATCATGTCTTTTCTTATCTCATCAACATTTAAGTATTGTCTAACTTCTTCTGTTCTTCTTGATCTACTACCTTGTACTTTAATTCTGTCTCTAAATATTTGTTCTTTGCTCCAATATTTATCTGCAAATTGACCATTAGCTTTTATAATACCTAAACCATCATTGTTAGGTGTTTTATCAGCTGGCTTCATCCTTTCTAAACTTTCAGAAACTATCTGTGGAACATTAGACACAAAAGAAAATTGTTTATTTTCCGCCGACTGAGCATTCCAAGCTCTAGCGCTTATGTATTTTTCTCTATACTGACCTTCAATTAGTTGACCATTTTCAAGTCTTTCAGGTTCGTTGCCTGAAACTTTTATCATTATGTCATTTTTCTCTTCATCATAAACCATTTCAAAATCAGCATCAGAGTATATACCACCTAATGCATTTACAAAAAATTGATTATTAGCTATTTCATCTGGAGTGCTACCTATTATGGTTACTTTTTTTCCAATTTGAGCTGCGTTTTCTCTCCAATAATCACCGGTTGCAACAAAGTTTTGCGCTGCTGTTTTGCTTAAATTTAAAAGATCATAGTAATCTGTTATAGCTTTTTGAGCAGATACTCTTTTTTCATTATCACCAAACTGAGTTTTTAAATAAATTTGGGCTTGAGTGGCTATATCTATTCTACTATTAAGGGTTTTTGTTAATTCATCTTGAATTGCGCTTGTTTTTGGAGCCGTTGCAAGATTGCTCATTTGCTCAAGATTCCATACATCAGCAGTGCCTTGAACCCGCTGCATGTTTTCTATAATTCTTTGCTGGTCAGCTTTAGCTTTTTCAGCGGCTCTTCTTTTTTCTTGCTCACTTGCTTGCAAAGCTTGAGCATTGTTTTGATTCATTGCAGAAATTCCCTTAGTAAATGCACTAGCGTATGTGTCTCCTGTTAATCTTTGTGGATTTTCGTATGCTCCAGCCATAATTTATTTTTTTTTATAATATTTTTATTAACCAAAAAGACCACCAATAGAACCTAACATATTGCTTGCTGCTCCATATTTACCGGCTTGAGCTTCTCCATAAGCTGCGTTTGCAGATCTTTCATCGGCAGTAGCATTGTCTAATTGACCAGCAGCTCTATTTAATCTTTGGTTTTCTCTATTATCTGTAGCACCAAACATAAACTGTTTACCCATTACATCTGCGTTTTGCATTCTTTGTTTTTCAGCTAACTGAAGTTGTTGAAGTTTTTGATCTCCTTGTGCAACTAATTTTTGATTAGAAGCTTCTTGCAATTCTAAACTAGCAGATATTTGTTTTTTACTTGCTAAAGCAGCTTGTGCTAAAGCCGTAGCACCACCAGCACTTGCTCCAGTGGCTCTTAACGTATCCAATGTATTTGCTAAACCAATTTCAGCTTGTTCTGCTTGAAACTCTGCCGCTTGAGTTGCCACACCTAGGTTAGCATAAGGATTACTCATCTGACCGCTTAAATCAGTTACGTTTTCGTATGGATTTATTATAGGTTGTCTAGAGTTTTCTAGTGATTCTAATTCTGCTGCTAAACGAGCTTTTTCATTTCTTGCTCTATTTCTTTCGCCTTTAGCTGCTTTTTCTGCTTGATTAGCGCCTACCATTCCAAGTATTCCTTGGCCAAAACCTATTATTGGTGCTGCTGCTCCCATATTTTTATTTTTTTGTTTTCCATATTACATAATGTTTTTTATCTTCAACATTATAATCTAAATCTTTTAATTTACTTAAAACACTGTCGTATGGAGTTGTACACCAAACGCTTAATGCTTCTTTTTTAAAACAATTAACAACTGCTTTATCTATTAAAGCTGTTAAAACCTCTTGTCTATTATTTTCTTTATAGCTTGGATCCGCACATAAAAAATCGCAATACCATATAGGTGAGTTTGTTTCAAATATAAAAACAGACGCAACAAGTTTATTATCTACAAAAGCACTTAACCCGCTGCTACCATTACCTGGTAACATCATTTTGTTTATACCAACCTTGTTATAAAACTTCCACCATTTGTTTATTGTTTCAAAACAAGAATCTATGTCTATGTCTTTAATTTCTATCATTTAATACGATGACTCTTTATAATCAGTTGATATCGCAAACAACTCGTTTGTTCCTGATGTTGCGGTATTTGAGGCTGTAAATTCAACCTGTGCTGTATAACCTTTTATACCTGATACTGATGCACCAAAAACAACTTCACCTTGATTAAATGCCGTTGTGTTTACTAAGTCAGCAAAATATTTATCTTCTTTTTTCTTAAATTGATTTTTAAATAACTGGTTTTCTAAATCAGCTAAAGTTGTTGGCATTACATAAGGATCAACAAAATTAGCAGAATCTCCTGAATTTGTAGATATAGATGTTAATGCCCAATTAGTTCCACCCTCGTAATTTATTGTTTTAAAACTTTTAACTAGAGAAGGTTGTTTATTAAATATAGTTGTTACAGTTGAATCATATTGTAACCCGTAAAAATAAGCTCTATTTACATCTTGAGAATAATGTAGATATATACCACCTCTTCTAGTTGAGTAAAAATTATTTTGAAGACTAATCATGTTTTGAGGATTGTAACTGTACCTACTAGTCCAACCTTGAGTTTGCTCGTCAAAACTAAGAGTTTCTACAGGTATAGTTGAGTTTTTAGATTTTAAAGACAAAACATAACACTTGTTATGAATGTCCCAACCACCAACAGCTTCACCACCTCTTAAGGTTGAAAACTGACCTCTAAAATAATCATACATACCATAAGCAGATATTTCAGTTATACCATCTTGAGACAGTCTTAAAACGGCTCCTTGGTTAGCGTCTGTAAAATACTTTCTATATCCGTATACAGCAAATGACTCTGGGTTTTTAGAAATACCAAACTCACCTGCATAAGGAACTATAGCTCCAATAACCACATTTGATGTTGTTTGCATTGCTTGACCTTCTTGGGTGAATACAGCGTCTTTGTCTATTAAAGCTCTATTAACTTTGTTTTCTTGAAATATAATTAAGTTAGTATCTTCTGCATATAGTTTTTGAATACTACCTCTAGAAGGATCAACAGATCTAGTTATATCTTCTCCTGATGGAAATTGATTAGATTGATTTATACCAGTTCTAGAGTTTAATACTCCAGAGTATATAATAGAATTACCTAAAGCTTCTTGAGCATTGTTCTCAGATGTTATAAAAGCTCTAGGAGATAAACCAGTTTGAACATTGTTATATCCACCAGTTATTCTTGACTCTTCAACATACCAATTATAGGAAGCTGACACGTTTCCTTGAACAAGTTTTTTGAGAACATATGTGTTGTAATATTTTACAGGAAATGCTTTTGCCATATTATATTATAGTTACTTATTTTTTATGTTAATTACTATACTGGACCAGCTGGCACAGGTGTAGTTGTTGGATAAGCTTGTAAATTTGGATAAAAAGGAGGATTTGTTGTTACTTTTAACATAGTTTGTGTATCCGAAATACTAGCGTTAGCAGTATGACTCCAATATATATTTATAGTATAACCATTTACGCCACTCGCAGCTGCAGCAAACTTAGCACCTATACCAAGCTGCACACAACCACTATAATCATATCCAGTTGTTGTATTTTTTTGACCAGGCCTTAAACCATTTTGGATAGCAGCTTCAAAAGCGCTTTGGTTCCAACTACTAGAGCCTGATGAGGCTGTAAAAGGCTGCAAAGATCCAATTTGTAAAAGTTGACCTGAACTACCGCCGCCTGTTAGTGTAGAGCTGGAAGTTATAGAGCTATCATTTAAAACTGCGTTAGCAGTAACGCCATCTGCATCTGTAAAAGTTCCATTACTACCATCACCAAACTTACCAGCTAAGTTTGTACAACTAAAAAAACCAGTTCCATTTGATGCGCTAACTTGCATGTATATATAAACTTTTTGTGTTGTCCAGTTTTCTATTTGACCGTTCCAAACTGGAGTAGTGATACTTGAGCTCTTTGAGGCAGTGCCATTTGTACCAGCCCATTGATTACTAGGAAAAGTTCCTGGTCTGTTACCTGAAGTGTAAGGGCAGCAAATAACTTGACCAATAAACGTAGACGCACCAACTTGATATGTTATAGTTGAATTAGTGTTAACTAAACCTAACGTGTCTGTTAAATGCATGTTTATTAAATAACTATGATTTGATTCATTCATAGGGCCTGGGGATCCAGCAACACCTGATAATGCAAAGCCCACTAAATCCTGGTTGTTTCCACCTTGAAAACTAGGAGAGTTTGTTGTTCCTGCGTATGTTTGTACGTAATTAGGTATATTTGAACCAGTAACTATTGTTTGATTTCCTGACGTTAAATTTGTTTTTGTTATTTTTTCAACCGTCCAAGCGTTTCCGTTTGGAGGAAACAAATTAAATGTTTTTCCTGTAGGTGAAGAATCTCCTAAACTTGATTTTCTAGCGGAACCATTGTCGCCTAAGTTAGATTGAACTATAGTTGAAGAACCAGTAGGTGGATTTGGATTAACTATTGAAACATTACTTGGTGTAACATTTGCTGAAACATTTAATCTCGCACCTGGAACATCAGGTATTGAATTTTCTAATTGTAAAGTAAGCGTTTGACTAACTAGTATACCATCAGATTGAGCAAACGTTATTGTAAATAAATACCTACCTCTTTGATCAACAAAAGAACCTATTTCAGAAGAAGAACCAGCGTAAAATCTAGCTTGTGTTTTTATTCTATAACTACCAGTAGAAGAGCCTGATTCAATTATGAAGTCATTTGTTCTAGGGTTGTTTACATCTAACGTGCCAAAATTAGGCCCACTGTCAAAATGATTATTAACAACGTAGCTGTTTAGGGTTGTGTTAACTAAATTAACACCACTAGAAGTAGGAAAAAAATCTGTTGTAATTATAGTGCCTAGTGTTGCACTTTCTGGAAAACTAGAAGTAAAGTTAGAAATACCTGTTATATTTGTGGTTTCGTTAATTATACTTTCATTTAAATCAGAAATTAAATCACTAGTAGAAGATTCATAAAAAAGTTCTAAAGCTGAAACAAAAGGAGATGTTTCATAAACAGCAAGGCCCATATCAGGAGGGTAAGGATAATTACCAGAACCTAGTGCTGGTACTGTATATTGGTTTTCTTTTATACCTATAGCAGTTCTTGTAGATATTTGAGTTATATAAGGTTTTGTATTGTAATTATATATTGAATACTCATTTATCTCACCATCAGTAGTTCCTGCGTCTAATCCTGGAAACAAATCACTTACTGTACCTATTAAATCTACTTTGTCAGCAGATGCAGATGGAACATATTGTCTATTGTAAGTGCTGTATGGAACTGTAGAAGTAGATGCAACCTCAAGAATGTTTGTAACTCTACCAAAAAGAAATGTATCACTTGTAAATTGATCCTGTAAAGGTCCTACAGACTGTAGGTTTCTTGGTATTTTATTTATATTGTCACTTATTAACGCTGTAAAAGCTATAGAATTTTGCTCTTTTGTTTCACCAGTTATTGGATAACCATTTATAATACCAGGTAGATATACATTATAGTAATCTTGTTGTTGTTGTTTTACCGCAAACTTGTAGCAATAAAAACCATTAACATTTATATCATATGTAGCATAAGTCAATGTACCAACTTTACTAGGTTCTGGTCTAGTAGCTGGTGTATTGTCAAATAAATAATTAGTAGCAACTTGTTCTTCTGTAAAAAAGTCTACAGCACGAACGCCATTAGCGTCTGTAATAGGTGTTACTAGTTTTATTTCTGTATAATCTATATATAAGCCTTTTAATTTTTTACCTACACTATAATATTGTGCATAATCTGCTGGCCAACTAGGAAATAACGGTCTAAGCGTACTAGAAGAAGCTCCTGTTCTATATTTATAATAATTGTTAGATGTATATAAAACTTCAAACTTAGCTACTTGATTAACAGTAAGACCTACGTTGAAAGTAACATCTACATTGTTAAAGCTGTCTGCAATAGTATACGTTGGTGGTGTTGTAGAAGGATCCTGTAATATCCATCCATTACCTGAGTCTACGTATACATTAAAAGTATTAGAAGCGTCTGTTGCATCTGCATATAATATTATTGTATCAAACAAAGTTTGGTTAGCAGTAGGTATTATACATTGAGTACCTAAGCTATTAAAGAAAGCATATAAAGCCCCTGGCGCCACAGGATCACCATTAACTTCGTAATAATTACCAAAAGCATAAGAACCTGGGTAACCAGATATACCACCAGCGTCAACCTCTTCAGGTATTTGCTGTAAATAATACAATGCTAAATTGTCACCTGTCCAAGGTTGTATGCTTCCGCCAAAACTAGCTGGATTATATGAACTGTAAAAGTTAGACCCGGGTTGAGGGTTTCCACTAGAGTCTAATAAGCCATCATAGTTAGAAAGAATTACATCTGTTTGTCTTCCATATTTATCAGCCAAAACAACACCTACTTGATAATTTCTATTTTGTTTAACAGAATGTTGAGGATATTGTATAAACTCTTGAGCTGATTTGTTATCCACATCAACGTAGTAATCCAAGCCTTTAGGTGCGCTATACCCTTGAAGGTAATTTGAATACATTATTCTATTACCTGTAGTTTCTTGAGCTAAAGCTCTAACAGGTACTTTATCATAAACTCTAGTAGACTGAGAAGCTGGTAGTGTTTTTGTTGGAAGAGTTGATTCGTAAGAATACTGATATATATTAGTATTGTTTAATAAAGATATAAAATTAGAATCCACTTTAATTGATTCTATAACCTGATAAGCTTGAGTATCTGATTGTTTAAATATTATATCTATAGCTTTTACTTTGTATTTTGTTATTATATCAATACAAGGAAGCGGGATGTTTAATACAGCATTGTTTATAGAGTTTTGCATAAATTCTACAACACTAGAAACAAAAGCATTATTTTCATCGTTGTTTACAAACTGACCATCTTGATATGGTATAAAAACATCTTGGCTAAAAGGAGCAACTACTGAGTATTCGTTATCATCAAATTTAAACCTATAAGAAAACTTTACAAACTTTTCAGATAAATAATCAGGATCACCATTCCAACCATTGTAGTTATCGTCTCTTAAAACTCTAACAGCATATCCATTTATTGTAGGAGCGGTTTGCGTTATATCAATGTTAGTGGTGTTGTGCTCAAATTTAATAATAGGGTTTGCATTTGGATTACCTGAATCATAAGCATCACTAGTCCAATAACCAGCTAATGTAGTTAAATTTTGAAAACCATCAACGGTTGCTGAGTCTATTCGTTCACCAGAAGGAAGAGAATTAAATCCTAGTAAGTCCGTCCCAGGGTTTGTGCTCCAAAGAAATTGACTTTTATATTTTTGAGCCTCTCCAGAAGTACCGCCTTGTGAATTAAACAACTGCGTCCATTCTGCTAAAGTTGGTACTCTATGTCCTATAGGTGCCAAACCTCTAACATCTATAACAGCCCATTTATTATACAATAGACCATATGTAACGCCATTACCATTGTAATTAGCGTAGTAACACCATCTTCCTTCTTGTGCTGTATTAGCATCTTGCCAAGCTGTGATTGATGTTGCTTCTGGTATTAAATCACCGTTTTTATATTTTTTAACTGCTAAATTAGAAGAACTTATTTTATTTATACCTAAAGTTATTATATCTGGATCTGAAGCGTCAGACATTGTAGATGGTAAAATAACATCCGTGTATGGTGGAGCTTGCTCACTTGCATCTGCTCTTAAGTTTAAAAAACTAGGTGGAGAGTATGGTGCAAATTTAGCTACAGAAATATGATCTTCATTAGTATAATAACCTAAGCTTTGATCAACATTTATTTTTCTTGGTTGATTTCTATTGTCCGTAAAAAACAACTGGTTTTCTATTAAGCTAATTCCATTCATTCTTGAACCTGAACAAAAATTTAAAAAACTTCCTTGTACTAATACTATTTCATTATTTGTTGAAGTTTCTAAATAACCAATAGTGCAAGTAGCACTTAAAGGAGCTTTTATAGAACAATCAGAATGATCTGTTTTGAAATAATAAAGTCTGTTATTTCCTTCATCGGCATAAACTCCTATTATTGTAAAGCCCGAAGACTCAGCAACATCAGTTATTGAGTTGCCTAATATAGATTCAACAGCTCCAACATCACTACCATCTGATCTAGAAACAGCTATATTTAAAGCGTCTCTATACTCGTTATTTGGAATTAATCTTTCATCTAAGTCCTTATTCATTTTAGACTTAATGAAACTGTTTTTAGCTTCTGCCATGTATTAGTGTTTTATCCATTTAGATTTACCTCTCATAACTTGACATATTTCGTCTAATTTAATGTTAGATAATCTTATCTTAGCGTTTCTTAATTTAGCACTTCTATCTTTTTTTAATCTTTGAACAACATACTCTGGTTGATTTATTCTATTAGACATTAAAGAGTAAAGTATAGAAGCATACATAGCATCTTCTGCCATTTTAGGTATTCTACTATCTAAGTCATAAGCTAATCCATCTGATATATATTCAAAAACAATTAGTCTTCCAACTAAATTGCTGGAAAAAGATAATTTGTTTTCTCTTTCATTTATATTAAACCAACCATTACCTTGTGCTGTTTGAGGGTCAAGGCCATATAACTGACCAAATCCAAAACCAAAAAGTCCTTCCCAACCATATCCATATTCCGCTGCATTAGCCGCGTCTGGTATTAAGTTGCCGTTTAATTCTGTTGATAAACTAGAGCTATTACTGTGCCATCTTTCTTGAGTTATTGGCGTTCCTTCTACGTCATTACCAAAGTTATCTTGCGTGGGTATACCTGTAGAGTCTTGAACTTGAGTGTAGTAAGGGCTTATAGTTAGATTGTTTGTAGGGTATATTATATGTTTAACACCTAAAGAATCAATCCAAGAACATCTAACATAGTTTACATAGTCTTGCGGTATAACTAAAGTTAAAGACGGAGGTATTGTTAGTTCTGCTGATTTAATACTTTTTAAAGTATCATAGCTAAACTCTTGCATAGCTCTTTTTGCAAAAAATATTATATCACTTCTTTTTACATTAGGTAGTAGCTTATCTTGTCCTACGTAACCTACGGCAAAATTATTAATAACATCATTTAGCTTTATGTATTGATAACTACCGTAATTATCCTCTACGGCTTGGCCATAAGCTTTTTCTGCTTCTGTATTTCCATATTTACCACCTGTAAGTATAGTAAGTTGAACAACTATAAATGCGTTGGCTCCTGGTGAAGCTGCTAGTTTTATTGTTCTATTGTTATTAATAACTTCTAAAGCAGTAACCCATTCGCTCCAAGAACCAGATATACCGCTAGTACTTGTGTATACTTTAAAATTATTTAAGGCATAATCAACATCGTTAGGGTTCCAGCTAGTAGTGCTACCCAATATAAGATCTGTATTAAAGTCTGTTAGAAGTAATTGATTCTGAGTATTACCAGCATCACCTCTAAATCCTTGAGATCCAGCGTAGTATTGCTCGTTGTTCTCAGTTATTAATCCGTTATTTTGTGGTTGTATAGCCATTTTATATTAAGTTCTTTCGTTTTGTTGATCTCTCTGTATTTCAGCAGATGCCGCTTGTATAATCATAGGATCTTTTATAACAACTCCAGCGTATAAAAGTATTTGTAAAACAACATTAGCCTGCTCGGTTATTGCTAATTCAAAATTTACAGAAGTTGTAGGATCATAAACATAGTAACCCGCTGTTGAATCAAAGTTCCACACAACGTCGGCTGGCTTTCTAACATAAGTAGCTTCAACATTAGAAACTATTGTTTGAGGATGTATTATTATTTTATTTTCATTAAACAAATATACTGGAAAATATTCGCTAGGTTTAGTTATTGTAGAAAGATTAAGTAAAGCTAGTTCATTTCTTTGAACAGGTTCTACTGCTTTATCATTCTTATATAAGACAGTTCCTAATTTATAAAAATCTTGAGGATATAAAACTATTCTTAATGTGTTTCCAGTAGCTATTGCGCCTGCGGTTAGTTGTAAAGCACCGCCTGTTATAGTAAAATTAGCATAAGCAACACCTGCAGATCCAGTTGGTGTTTCTAATGTAACTACTACGTTACTGTTTTCTACTTGTGCTTGTGTTATTGTTGTTAATGGGTAAGATATTGTAGTTGTTGTTGTAGCGAAAGTTTGTGTTCCGCTTGCTACACCTGAGGAAGATGGTGGCGTAAAAAAAGCTGGTTCTGTTAAAGTTGCAGCGGTAAAAGCACAAGAACCTATATCTTTAAAAGCATCTAGTTTTTCTTGCACGCTTTTATATCGATCAGCATATTCGCTATCGTTTTGTGGCAATCTCATTTGTTGATTTATTGTTTCAAAATAACCATCAACAATTTCTAATTGAACTTGAGTTGCTAATTTGTTAAACTCGTTTGGAGTTAAATAGCCTCTTTGTTCTTTGTTAATTATTAACAAGACTGTTTTATAGACCTGATCTACGTTTATTGCCATTTTTATTTTTTATTATAATATTGGGCCCGAGTAAACGAGCCCTATATTAGTATTACATGTTATTTAAACTTTTTCTCGATAGATTTAAATATTTCTACGCCTTCGTCTGTTTTGAAGAAAGCAGCCATTGCTGAGTAAGGGTTTTCATCAAAAGGAACTGTCATCAGTTTCTTTCCATTAGTTGCCCAGGTAAAAAATCTTTGATCTTGAGATAGGTTAATTATGTTAGCTTCTGTAGCTTTTATAGCAAAGTTTCTTAACTGTACATTTTCATCATTAACGAGCTCTATAAACAATTGAGGGTTTGATCTTGCAAATATCAACAAATCTCTTTTAAGCTCCTTAGAACTCATGTCTGATACCTTAGATCCAATTTCAACTCTTAATATTGCTTCTGCTTGATCAATATCTATATCTTTAGCATAAGTCATTGCTGTTACTTGTAATTCAAGTAATCCAAGTTCATCTGTAGCTTCTTGAACAGCGTTAAATTCAACATAACTTTTTGATCTTGATGGGTGATATAATGATAATAGTTTTTGTAAATTTTGTTTAGCTTTTGGCACAAACAAAACCCCATCTTGAAATATAATATGTCCCAACGTTACTTCACCTTTTTGTTCTTCTACAAAAGGAGAGTCTTGATTAGTTGCATATCTTAATTCTTTTTGTTTACCTGTTTGTTCGTCAAAATAAAGAAGCGCGTGCTTTCTTGTGTGTTTAGACGGAATAGTAAACGTTAATGGTTCTAAATTATTTGATAGAATATATCTTCTGTCTTTAATTTCCCAATTACTTTTTTGTTCTGTTTTCATAATATAATATAATTAAATAGTTTTTAAAAGTAATAATTACCCCCGTTAATACAACGAGGGTAAGAATTACATTAATATTGACTTATTATAGTCCTTTAAATAACACGAAGTTATTAGCAGCTTGAACAACTAAACATCTTTCTGATAGGAAGTTTACTTCCATAGCATCAAGATCTGAAGTGAAAGCTCCACCCGCAGAACCAGTTAACCAAGACTTCATACGTCTGTCATCTCCTTGAGAAGCTCTGTAACGCACGTGTAAGAATGGTCGTCTGATGTTAGTTCCTAAGATTTGATCGTAAACTGTAGAAGTTCCAGCAGGAATTAATACACCTTCAATAGAAGAAGGTCCTACCATAGCACCTCTTGTAGAAGCATCATTTAAGTATTTCCAATCAGTCTTATAGAAATCGTAAGATCCTCTACGGAATCCGCTAAACCCTAAGTTTAAAGCCATTTCTTCAGAATTTTCAAATAATCCAAAAGCAGTACCACCAGCGTATCCACCAGAGATAGAAGCTAACATATCGTCAAAATCCAAAGCTGTTTGTCTTTGTAAGAATAACATGTTTTCTTCAATTGCTCCTTGAGTATCTAAATTTTTCAAAATAGCATCAAAAGAATCAAGTCCTGCAGCAGCAGTAAATCCTGTTTGCACATTACCTCTATCAGTAATAGCAGCAAAAAGACCTTGTGTACCAGACGTACCAGGATTCGCAATCGCACCTGAACCAACAGCAGCAATTTCACCTTCTACTAATGACATTTCTAAGTAATCTTCAAAACGTAAACGTGTTTCAGATTCAGCTTTTAAATACCATAAGTATCCAGATGTCCCGTCTTCAGTAGCAACTTCAACCCAACCAATTTGTGCCATATCAGATCCGTTTACAACGTATTTATTTCTGATAATGATAGGTGAGTTAGAAAATTGAGTGAATTGTGGATCAACACTTATATAACCATTTGGTGTAGCGACAGCATCAAAGTTTGGAGTAGTAGATCCTTTTCTATATTCAGAACCATATACAAACACTTTAACATTACCAGCTAAACCAGCCGCAGCTATATTTAAAGCTGTGTAAGGTAAAGCAGTAATTGAACCAACACCTGCGCCACCTGGAGTAGAAGCGCTAACATAACATTTAACTTCACCGCCAAAGTCATCCATTACTACAACAGTAGCTCCAACAGATATAACATTTGTTACAGAAGCAGCAATAGCTCCTCCAAAGTTAATAACATTACTAACTCCATAAGCAGGCGTAAGCCCTTCGTAAGCAATGTGTAATCTATTTTGTTCAGACCAAATTACTTGATCAGAAGTCATTGGCATTTCAGCGCCAACCATTCTTAAAAAGCCAGATAACGTTCTGTTTCCATAACGCTCTACTTCTTGTTCGTATACTTCAGGTAGATATTGCTGTGCAAAATCCACGAAGTTAGCACCTGCAGCATTGTTCCATTGTAGGTAATTGCTGTTTAATACTTCTTGTGCTTGAGATGGGATTAAACTCCCAAATTGAGGTTGTAAACTCATAATTGTTTAAATTTTTTTAGTTAAATTTTTTTGTTTTTATTCTTAATTTAGAAGAATCTGCACCACTTATAGACCTAACTTTAATTCCATTAACAAAAACACTACCAGCATTACCCTCTTTTCGGGCTTCAGTTGTAATGTTTTTAGACTTAGCAACTACATCTTTAACTGCATCTGCTTTTCCTTGTTCATAAAAGTGTTGTGCTATAGTATCTGCGTTTCGCGCAGCGTACATGGCTTTATGATAACCTTTTGGATCTTTTAAACTACCATCGTCTGCTAAGAACTTCGTAACAAAATGGGTTATGTCTAATTGATTTTCAACTACATCGCTTGGATTTTTAATACCATATCTAAATTTCTTTTCTCCTAAATCAAAATCGAAACCTTCGAAATCTTTATTAAAAGTGTCTTTAGTTATGCGTTCAAATTCTGCACGCTGTTTGGTTCTCAATATTTCATCTTCATTATATCTATTAAAAAAGTCAACGGCTTTTTTTTGATCAGGATTAACGGTTGATTTCAACTTGATTTCATCGTAATACTTATCCTTAAGACCATCTAAATAGCTTTTAGCTTTTCCAATTTCTTCTTTATACGCTAGTTTCTTTTTTCTAACTTCGCGTTCTTCGTCTACCTCTTCATCATATTTAAAATTATCTTCTAATAAAAAGTTAACTTCATCATAATCTAAGTGTGGACGTGTGTTTTTATAATATTCTCTAAGCAAAGTACTATTATCAACATTTGAGTAGTCAGCATTTAATCTAACATAATCTTCAATTGTAGAACCAGGTACTTCATCCATAAAAGAAACTAGCTTTTCAATGTTTTCAGGTAAAGGTTTACCTAATACCTTTTGATCTCTTACAGCTTCTTTTACTTCTTTTTGTATTTCTTTAGTATTTATTTCTGAGTCTGATATTTCTTTAATAACATTCTCAACGGGTTTTTTGTCTCCTTGTCCCACTGCTTGCAATTCCACCTTGGATCCTTCTTCGAGTAACACGCTTTCCTCTGAGCTTTGCTTTTGAACGGCATCTAAATCTATTTTTATTGGTTCTTCTTTTTTATTAACTGCAGCAAAATCCATTTTAACGGTTTCTTCTGGTGCAATTAATTTTTTAGGTATTTTCTTTTTTACTTTAAAATCACCTTCCTGTTTAACAGGTTCTTTTACTTTTGTTTCTTTTGACATAATATAATATAATTAAAAATTGATAATTCTTTATCTAGGATTAAATTGCTCTAGTCCAAACCCTCCTAAGCCATCAAACCCAGCGGATTCAAAGTCTTGAGGCAAAGTGTTGTTTTGTCTTTGATTTATTAATTGAGATTCTTGTGTTCCTTGAAGTTGTATTCTACTATCTTTTCTATCTTCAATCTCTTGTTCTTTTTGAGTCTCACCTTTAGCTTTCATTTGAGCTAATTGCATATTGTAACTAAACTCTTCTGCCATTAGTTCTTTTTTAACCTTAGCTTCTTGAAGCATTTTATTTATTTCAAACTGTATTTTTGCTTGTTCTATTTGTATAGTTGTTTCTGCTAAAGCTTGTTGTTTTTGCATTTCTGCTTCAATAGCTTGTTGAGCTGCTTGAGCGTTTGCTTGAGCTTGAGCTTGTATATTAGCTTGCTGATTAGCCTGATCTTTAGCTGCTTTAGCTTTTCTTTTTTGTTTTAATAAAGCGTTTGCTAGTTTTATATTTTTAACTTGACGAATATCAATAGCATCATCTAAATCAATACCACCAGAAGCAAGTGCTGTTTGTATGTTTTGTTCTAGTTGCGCTTTCATCTCATCGTCTGGTTCTAATTCTAAGAATATACCAAAGTCCATTAAAGTTTTTTCTTGCAACTCTTCTAGTGTCCCAGTATTATAAGATGATATTGAATCTATTAAAGCGGCTCTAGTTAAAGGATAGTCTAAGGCATCTGCTATTCTCAACGCTATATTTTCGCATGTTCTTAAGGTAAGGTATAAACCACCTTGCATAACATGTCTTAACGCTGTGTTAGAGTTTGCAGCTGCCATTTTTTGTAATCCTACTAATGCGTTTGCGTCTGGAGTACTAGCATCTGTTGCTTCGTTTAATCCAGTTACGTCTCTTATCATCTGTAAGTAGTACTGATATGTCTGTATTAATGAACCTATTTTTGCGTTACCTGAAGAAGTTTGAAGTTCTTGAATAGGAACTTTGCCTCTATTGGGATCTCCTTCTTGAGTCATAGATCTACCTACAATACTACCAGTTTGGAAGTACATATTAAGAGCCTCTTGAGCGTTATAATTAGTTCCATTACCTAAGTCTACTTCAGCTAAACCATCAACGTCTACAAAAACACCATCTGGAACCATTCTAGATAACACTTGCTGTAGCTTTAAATGAGTTAACTGAATCATGTCAGCAAAACCAGTTATTCTACTAACAGTTGACTCTATCATACCTTTGTACATTCTAGGAGCACATATAGAGTAATTCATGTTAACCTTAGTGACGTTAGCATTAGGTCTTGTCATATTTTCTGACAACTTCCACTCTAGCATCATTTCATGGCCTAATATTTTAGCGCCAGTATATAAAACCTCTATAGCTCTACCAACTCTTTCAAAGTTGTCACTTTCAGGTGGATTAAATGTGTCTGGCTTTTCTAAAGCTTTTTCTAAACCTTGATCAGTTTGTTTTATTTTAAAAACTTGATTAGTATAGGTTTTGTATTCAAAATACAATACCTGAACTTGGTTAGAAGAATCTTGTTGCGCGTAAAAATTTCTAGTATAATTTGCATCACCAGGAAACTTTTCTATTTCTTTTAATTCTTCATCCGTTAAACCAGGAAATTGTTTCTTAAGTTCTACTAAACTTATAGACTTAACTTCACCAGCGTAGTATATATCATCAAAGTTAGGATCTTCCGTATAAGAATAAACTAAATTAGATGGATCAACATAGTTTAAAGTAACACCGTTAGATAGGTTAAAATCTGTTTTAACAGCACTTATACCTATAATAGTAAGATCAGCTATTAATCTTCTTTTTATTAATTCGTATTTGTTAGCTGCTAAGACGTTTTCAATAGCTTCTTCTTCTGCTATCTCTATAGACTGCTTATATGATAATTGCATATGAAGGTCTAATTCATCTTGAGATTCCGGTATATTATTAGGGTCATTACTATTAAAGAAATTCATACCCGTAGCGTCGTTTGTTGCTTGGATTATTTCTTTAGCATACATGTCTCTCATTATAGCGTCTGCGTACTTTGTTCTTTGCTTTAAAGATTCTGGGTCTTGAGCATATGCTTTTATGTCAAATATCTTCTGAGACATACCGTTAACTATAATATCAACAAATTTTGGTATAATAGGAACTGGTTTCCAGTCTAAGTTTAAATAAGACAAATCGCCATTAATAGACAATTCATCTTTATATTTTTGAACAGGTTGTTCACCTCTAGCGTAAAGTCTTAGTCTGTGAAAGTTTAACCAACTGTTTTGGTATCTATTTCCCATGCCGCCTCTGTCTCCTGAGAACCATTCGCCTTCAATGGCGCGAGCTACGGCGTAACCGTAATCATAACCTTGCTTCTCTTCGTCCGATACTACTTGACTTGGAAATGAACCTACGTAATTAGTATAAATCATTTATTGTATTATTTTTGAACTAAATCCTTCGTTATTATATTTCTTAAAACCTAATGGTTTTGTTTCTAATTTTCTTTTAAAAATTGGATTATATTTGTTTTTGTTACAAGCCATTATAGCTAAACCAGAACTAATTGATGCATCATGCTTTGTTCTGTTATTTATATCAAATCTAGCCCAATCATTTAATGTTCTTTGAAAATAAACATCACCATATGATTCTCCTAAATTTCCAACATAAGTTTCTATGTAAGATTCAATTGCTGCAGCATGAGCTTGTTTAACATCTTCACTAGAGTTAGGTATTCCGCCAATTTCTCTTTCTGTTACAGATAACTTTGCTATAGCTTTGTCTGGTCTGTTCATAGAAAAACCTCTATAACCTCTTCTTTTAAAATAATATAAAAGTCTTGGTTTGTTGTTTTCAGCTAATATTGGCATGCCATAAAAAATACAGGCCATTAAAACATCTTCAAAAAATATTTCTGCTGTTTGTGGTCTAGCTATGTACTCTAAAAAAAAGCTATTCATAGGGGCATTTTCCATAGAAAACTTAGTTAAACCGTGTAGTGATCCGTTAGAACCACGAGAATCAACCGTACCTGATATATCATAGCTATCACAACCAAAAGCACCCACGTGTTCATTAGCAGGATATTTTAATCCGTTTTTTAATATTAATCTATTTTGTAATTGAATAGGTGGTATCCAAGAGATTTTAAATCTTCCATCTTTATTTGGAACAAACATAACACCGCTTGGGCTATCTTTTATTCCATTGTGCCAATTAAAAGAACCTGTTGTTATTAACGATTCACTTTTACAGTCTTCATTAAAATCAATTTGCTCATATATTCTAGTTAGATTAAATATAGATTGTTTAGCTTCATCTCTAAAAGCATGTTGCTCAGTTCTTGGAAACTGTCTATAAAATTCATTTAAACCATCTTGATCTTTTTTAAGACCTTCTACTTCGTTTTGCCAATATTCTATTACACCTTTTCTTATTTGTTGACCATGAGGTCCAAAGGTATCTTTTTTTGGAGTGTCGAAGACAGGTATTCCATAAGAATTAATGTATCCTTCGTAGTTCCATTCCATAGGTATGAATAAAGAATATAATCCTGAACGAGTTTGTCCATTGGCATTTCTTTCGTTAACATCTGAGTCATAATATAATTTTTTGAAGTTATCACCGCCTTTATCTAAGGCATTAGACGTACTTCCCATCATACACTTACCAATTACTTTACTACCTAGTCTAAGGGTGGTTTTCGTAACACGCCAGTTGTTGAGGATGTTGTTGGGCCTTTCCCATTTCCCTGATTCATCGTGGACGAGGAGTTTGAGCTTTTCACCATCATAGGAGTTGTCACCGGTGTTCTTCCAATCGATCGTGGTGTCCAAACCGGTAATTTCTTTAAGGGTTTCATTGGAATCAAGTTTTCTACGGGTAAATTTGGAGGCAGGGACTCTGTAAGCAAGTTCGGTCTTAGGCCTGTCCATCCCGTCCTGTATTGGTTTGAAAAAGAAGGGATAATTGACGGAAATTGGTACGACCTTATCTGTGAACATCTTCTTAGCATCGGGACCAGATTTGGACAATATTCCAAACCGTGAATCTGTTGATATTGTAGCAAGGTTGACCGATTCAGCTGAGGACATAAATGAAAATCCTGACCTACGGTTTTTAAGATAACACATTCCATAACACCTGGTATCTGCTTTACAAGCTTCCCAGAAAATGTAGAATAATCTATTTGATTCCCTAAAGTCTGGTTGCCCAACATCAATCTTGGACCACTGCAGGTACATATAATGAGTGCCAGTAATATAAGTAGGACTACCTTGGTTATAGAACCAAAAACCTTCTTCACGTTTAATAAATTCTTTGTCAATATAGTCATACCATTTTTCTTTAAATTCTGCTGGATACTCTTCCCAATCAAATACTGATTTTATTCTATTTAATTCTTTAGGATAAGCGGTGTGACTCCATTTGTTTTCTTCAAATTTAGTAACATCTTGTTGTTTAGGCAAAGCTATTTTTAGGTTTTGTATTTCATATATTTCACCTATTTCACCTGTTTTACTTATAACTACGACATCATAGTCTTCGTTATATCCATACTCCCATTTTTTATACCTATTGTTTCTTTTTAAAACTTTAGGTTTAATGTGGTCTTTTAATACTTTATATAGAGTTTGCTCGTACATTATTTAGATCTACCTTCAGCAAAACCTTTAAAAGTTTTTTCTTCTTTAACTTCTTTAGGTTTTTCATTTAACAAGTTCTCTTCGTTTTGTATTCTATTTAATATTTCAAAAGCATCAAATATAGCTAGCTTCTTAGTAGCTGCTGCATTTTTTAATCTATCAGCAGTTATATCCTCTCCAGAATCAACAATAGCCTCTTTAGCTACCTTTATTAATTCTTCAACTGCTACATGCCCAGCTAGGATTATATTCTTCTTCGTTTCCTTTATATTCATACTTAATTACAATATCATTAGATTTCATACAATAAATTCTTTCTTTGTCAATCAAGAACTCCCATTCACCACCAGGCGTGTAACCAACTAAGTCTCCTGGTGTTATTTTAAGAGCTTCTAAAGACTTATTTCCGTATTTTAATATACCAACAAGGCTTTGCTCTTTATCATTAACTAGACTGTTTGTGTTTTTTATAGGTTTTATGAAACATCTGTTATTAATAGAGTTCCAACCGTCTTTATTTTTATATAAATATATTTGATCTAAAGCACAAAAGTAAAGGTTTTCTTTAAAAAAAGATCTACTCTTCTTTTTCTTACCTCTAGAATCATAAAAAGTTCTAAACACATTTTGGTGTATAATTATAGTATCACCAATTTTTATGTTTGTTTTAAAAGCTAAAGGTATAGCTATAACTATAGCCTGTCTATTTACAAACTTAAAGCTTTCAACTTTACTGTTTACAACTAAATCTTTATCTTCAACTTTAATTTTATTATTGTATTTATCACCAATTGGTTCTACAATAAAATCATACAAACTATTCATTAGTATTCTAAATCATACTCAACAGATATAGCCATGTTAGAATTAAACTTCTTCCATGGCATTACCTCATTGTTTTTCTTTATATGTATATTATAAGATTTGTCAGACTCATCTAAAAGTATATGAGAGATTTCATGTCCACCATAAACTTGTTGACCAACTGAATAATGCATTGCTTCATTTTTATAATCTGAACCAATACTTATCTTTCTAATATTATTTTTCATCTTCTTTTTCGATCTCAGTATAAGAACCGTCTTTTAAATCAATATTTACTTGACCGTATTCATTTTCTAGTTCTTTTTTAGTAGCTTCTATCTCTTTAGATAACTCAGCTATTTGACCGTGAACATTTTGTTTTTGTACATCTAACACACCTAAAGTTCTTAAACCTTCTGTTAGTTTAGCTTGTTGCTCTTGTACAGTTTTTAATTGCTCTTCAGTAATCATTGCTTTTACCATTTCTTTTACTTTACTCATAATTTAATTTTATTTGATTATTAATATTTACTTATTTATATAGTCACCTATATATTAGTTATTTACCCTAATGATGACTCTCTTCCTGCTACCAATAAAGTAGCGCTTGTGTCTGTACTTAAAACGTAATCAACATATACTGGCATTGTGTCACCTGGTTGTAATCCAGAGAATTCAACACCTTGATCAACCGTGGGTAATAAACTTTTTACACCAGCAATAGTTAATTTTGCGTTTGCGTTTCCACCGCTTATTGTTATTACGTCTCCAACCTTGTATCCACTACCTGCTGCGTTTACTACTGCAGCGGTAATTACATTGTTTGTATCTGTTGTGTTTACTGTTAAACCAGTTCCTGACCCTCCAGTTGTTGCAACGCCGGTAGCTCCCGTGTATCCAGTTCCACCAGCTGTAATAGCTTGAAAGTCTACGACTGTGTTTTGCGGACCTAATGTACCAGCTACTATTACATTTACATCACCTGCACCACCAACGTATACTAAGGATCCAGCTAGAAAAGTTCCTAGCGTACCTGTTTGATTCATAAACTCCCACGCTGGTAAAGGATTTATTGTATCACTTTTTGTTATACTTATTGCTCTACTAAAATATCCCATTTTTTTTTATTTATTTGTTACTTATTGATTTATATTTCTCAAAACCACGCGAGCCAAAATAGGCTACATACACAGTTGTTAATAATTGTTTTAATAATTCTATCCACTCTTGCTCTACAGTAAAAGATATTTCGTGATGACTATCAACCCATATAAAAGCTATAGCCATGAAGGATAAGAATATAAGCGCCATAGGACGCGTATTTTTACTTAACCACGAATCAGATGTCATATCCGACTCCCAGCGTTTTGTTATTTGGTCCTCTGCTGTTGCAGCTGCTTTTTCTACTATAACTTGGATTTCTTTTTTAATCTCAAGTTTTTCTTCTTCTGTAGTTGTTAGTTTATCGATAACGTCACCAACATCTTTGATAACGTTACCGCTTAACCATTCCCATATTTTTTTCATTAGCCTTTCATTGCTTTTAATATTGAATAATAAGTTTTGCTCATATAAGAAGTGCGTTGAGCTAAAGAATTAGCCTCTGTATTAATTTTTATATAAGCATCAGTTGAACTTTTAATAAGTTTAAGTTGATTTTCATGAACTTTATTAATTAAAGAAATATTTTTAATAGCATCTTTAATTTCTTTAACGTATTCTTTTTGAGCATCTATAATAGTTTTAGGATTGTATGGATCAGTTTCGAGTGATTCATCTGTTTCATTTTCTGTTTTTTTATCAAACGCAGAATACGTAAACACAACAGCTTCTGTTACCATACCTATTGTCAATAATAATGAACCGCCGTTCCAATGTTGGATTTTAAACAAAGCTCCTAAAATAACAATTGCAGCTCCAATGCCGTAGAGCATATTTGTTAGACTTAAATTTTTTAACATAATATTTGATTTAATTATTATAAAGATTCAATATATAATCTCTATATTAATAATATCACATGTTATAACAAATTATTACGCGTTAGCTTCCATTGAATTAGCTTTTAACAAATCAAATTTATTTTTACCATCAGCATCTCCTGGATTATTTGCACCAATTAGTTTATTCATTTCTGTAGATAAACCATCAAGATCTTCTACAAAATCTAATGCTCTAGCTTCATTAAAAAACCTTCCATCCGCCGGTCCACTTATAAATCCTTTTGGTGATTTAGTAAGTATATCTCTAGTTTTTTCAAGCATCCCTGGTGTAACCGTCTCCCAAGTTCCATTATTGTTTTTAAGAATACCCAGGTCATACATTGATTTTTTTAATTCTTGAGCATAAGCGTATGGTTCTTTGCCTTCACTACCAGTATTAAAATAACCTTGGTCTGGAGTTGAATTAGCCGCGCTTCTTTGTGATAGATTTCGTAATCTATTATCAGCATTTGAAACATCATTAATTTTGTTTAACTTATCAACATATTGACCACCGTGACCAAGTAATTCATGATACGCTGTTGAGCTTGATCCTGTTGTATTAGCACCTAAAACATAACTAGGATTTTGACCTCTATTTTTACCATTATAATAAGCGTTATCAACTAATTGAGGAAAAATTTTAGTTCCATCTCCATAAATAGCTTTAACTGCTCCGTTTGGATTATAATTACCCTGAGAATCAAAAGCTAATTCAGCCACTAATTCATTCATGCTTTTTGAGTTACTTAACTTGTCTTGGTGTTGTTTTTTAAAATAATTAATATATTTTTCTCTAGTTTTAGGAGACATGTTTGCAACTATTTCTTTGTCCTTAAACGCGTTAAGTGAAAATGGTATTTCAGTTTTACTATCAAGTGTTTCTGTAATTAAATCAGTTAATCTTTGTTGCCCTTGTTCTGATCTCATATTATTAGCAGCAAACTCCCTAGTTTCTCTAAACGTATTAGCTCCTTTTCTTAATTCCCTTGCTAATGGTTCTAACGATCTACCTAATTCTTTATCACTTCCGAGTAGCTTTCGGTTAACCATATCAACCAAATAATTTTTTTCTGAAGTTCTTTGGGGTAATTTACTAAAATCAAAAGAAAAATCTCCAATACCTCCTACGTTATCTAGATTGTAATCTACATTGTTGGTTCCTCTTTGAGCGTTTATTGCTTGTTGAAAAGCATCTACACCGGCGTCATCAATATTATTACCTAACGCATTACTTATTGCGTTTGCGGTAGGTTTTCCTAGTCCAGCTAAAGGGTTGACAGTATTATTTAAAACTCTTCCAGTATAATTAGCTGCCCCTTTAATTCCAGTACCAGCGCCTCCAGCTCCTATCATGCCTAGCCCAACATTAAGAGTTGCAGAAGGAACCATACCAAGACCCATTTGAGTTTTAGCTTTTAATTTGTCAGAAAACGATAAGTTTGGATCTGTTCTCATTGTCTCTATTTCTCTAGCTAATTGTGTTGTATTTCCAGTATCAAAACCTAAAAAAGAATTAATACCCATATCACCTAAAAGTGCTGATGGATCTGACATATAAGCTAATGGTCTTTCTAATAAACTTAATGAGGCATTATGTATTTTTTCACCTCTTTCATTATTTATTGCTGCTTGTTTTTTTTCTTGTTCTGTTACAGGGCCTTGACTAATAGTTGCTCTATTTCTGTTTTGGTTCTTCTGTATTTTTTTTTCTTTTATTTTCTTAACTTGAGCTGCGTTCTTAATTATTTGTTCTGAAGAAACGTCGTTGTTTTGTCTAAATTTTTCTACAGCTAGATTATCTGAAACATTTTGATTTAATAACCTTTCGTCAACTACAGATTCTTTAGTAGCAAGCTTATGATTTAGTAAACCTGCAAAGTCTTTTTTACTGTGAGGTGGACCACCCTCGTGTGATTTTAAAGGACTATGATTTACACCGCCTTGTAATCTTTTAAAAAAACCTTTTTTTAGTGCCATATCTATGCGTTTTTAGCTTCGTTGTAGGCTTCTTTTTCCCAAGGTAAATTCTTAGCGCCTTCTTTCATTGAAGATCTTGGGTATTCTTTGCCCTTCCAAAATACTGTATCATCATCATAATTTAAGTCTCCACGCTTTATTTGGTTCACATGAACCATCTCGTGATCTACTACGTCTTGAATTTTATTAGGGTCTTTAATATCTTTATTAACTAGTATACCGCCTTTGTTTGTGGCCATTCCTAGTGTATTTTCATCCATATCAACATGTAATATAGGAGTATTTAATGTGCACTCACAGTACGGTGCCCCTTTCATTTTAAATGCCATATAAGGAAGATTAAATAAACCCCGCAACTATATAGCTACGGGGATATTTAGGTTAGTTAATTATACTATTGCTGCAGTTGCAATTGCAAAAGCAGAAAAATACATTTGAACTGGAGTAACAGCTTCATCAAGTCCTAACTGAACAGTTGATTGCACACCTCCTGGATTAGCAGTCATTGCTGCGTATACAGCTTTTTGTGGTGACTTAGCTCCATTAGTAATAGTTGGGGCAGCTCCACTACCATCTTTAGTTACTTTTACAGTAAGAGTTACTACTCTTTGACTTAAACTTAATGCTGGTACTGCTTCGTCAGTAGCTCCAGATCCCGTATGTGCAACTTGAGTGCTTGCGGCACCGTCTAATACGATTGTTAATGCTCCAGCATTATATGCTACGCTTTGAATTTGTTCTACGTTAACTAATTCAATACCTTGAGCTGCAGGAGTTGTTGTGTTAACAATGTTGAATTTTAAAAATTTTGACATTTTGTTTTGTTTTTTGGCTATTAAGCCTGGTTTGGTTTACTATTATTTTGAGTTTTGTACAGTCCTCTACTGTTTTATTTTTTCATGCCACACATTGAGGCAATACCTTTTTTCATCATAAGAGCTGGTTTACCTAAAGCTTTCATCATAGGAGCTGGGTTGTTGCCTGTGTTTATTGTGGGATCTGGTGCGCCAGATGCATCTCCTGCGTATCCCATATCACCACCAACTATTGATTGTGAATCAGGTGTCATATCTTCAGCTAAAACGTTGTGACCCATGTCTCCAGACATTTTAGGAGCTGCATTATGTTTAGCTCCTTTGCTTAATACTTTAGTAATGTTTTTAGCTGGTGGATCTCCGTACATTTTAGCAGCATGTTTATCATGCTCACTATTTTCTAAGTAATGTAATCTTGCTGAAGCGCTTAAGTCTTTGTCGTAAGCTTTTGTAGCATCATACTTTTGAGCATGATGGTTGTTTCCTGTGTAACCCATAATTTTTGTTTTTTATTGTTGTTTTGGTTTGGTTTTTATTTTAACATTTCCAGCGTTTTCTAGCTGCTTTACCTCTTTCGCCAGTCCATCCTTTGGATCTAGCACAGAATGATTTTCTTCTTTTAGCAGCTTTACTTCCTGGTTTTACATCACCGGTTACTGCTGTTTTTAATTTACTTCCTGGGTTTTCTGCTCTGTATTTTTTAACTCCCTTAGAAGTCATACCAGCACCCTCTTTAGTAGTTCTAAAGTTTCTTCCTTTACCCTTAGTTGTTTTTCTAACTTTTAATATAGGGGAAGTAAACGGGTTATTTTCTTGTGAAAACATTTTTATTTTTTTACACAGTTATTAACCATCTTAACTTTACCACCCTTAGTTTTTTTACCACTAGGTGATTTTTTCTTGCCTTCAGCTTTGTATCCTTTCCAGCAACTAGCTGTAGCTTTAGCCGGATGATTCATAACTTGTTTTATAAGCTGTAGACTCATATTATCTGTATACTTTAGCTTTTGAAGTAATAGGCCCAGCTTCATAACGCGTTGGAGCTTTAAGTATTTGCACACCTGTAATTCCAGAGCTAGAACCTTCTCCATGAGGTCTTCCAGTTTGATCTAAAGGCCCATCCCATACGTGAGACTCACCTACCACACCAACATGTTGACCTGGTTTTAATTTTTCCATTGAAGGATCGTATTTGTTACTATGCATATTTTTATTGTTTTATAATTGTTAGCTAAATAAACTACCTATTTTTTTTACAGTTCTTTGTAGTGCGTTGTCTGGATTTGCTTGATTTTTAGTAAAGTTATCAAGTTTTTTCTGAAGTCTAGCATGTTTTTTAAGCTGGCCATTAGCTTTAGCATCAGCCATTCTAGCTTTAATAGACGGCGCATTTCTTTTATGAAGACCTAAAAAACTCATTCTATGTTCTGGGTTAGACAGTTTTGATTTATCAAAAGTTTGAGTGTTTTGATCTGTTAAAAAACTATATTTAGGAGTGGTTGATGCAGGTGGGGCTGTATTAATAGTTATTCCAGCTCCAGTACTAGCTGGGTTAGAATAAGAACCACTCATTCCACCACTTCCAGTTGAAGACGTGGGTAAACCTGGTAATCCAATACTTTTATATACATTATCTGTATCTCTTCTATAATTTGTTTTTCCTTCTTGATTTAAATTTAAGTTTTGAACCGATTTTAAAGCATCCATAGCATTATAAACAGCAGAAGGATCTATCTTCATGCTAAGAGGTGACATAGCTGCTGTTTTTTCTAATTCACCACCGTAAGTTTGCGCAGCGACTTGTCTAGTTGGATCACTAAAAGTGTTTAGTTGTCCACTCTCACCCACATTAGCGGGATCTATTAAGTTAGGATCTTGTGTATTATTCATATTATTATTTGTTATGTTTGGTTTTCCAGCTGGACCATATGTTAATAAATCTTGTTGAGATTGAATTATATCTCTATTTCTAGCGGCATTTTGATAAGACATACCAGTTCTATCTCTATCAGTAACGTTAGCTTCACTATATCTTAACTCATCTGGTAATTGAAAGTTTTCATATCTTCCATCAATATTATTACCTAAACCATTAGCCCATTCTACTTTTTCTATAGGTTTTTCTGCAATTTCTTGCCCAGTTGCTTTTAAATAAGATTCTCTTTGATACCAAGGAGTACCATCATTTATACCACCAGGTGCAAACGCAGCTTTATCTCTAGCTTGCTTGTCGTCTACCCGTTGTTGTAGCTGAGTGTTCATGGTATATGGCATGTTTGATCTAAAACCCATTATTATCTGTATTTATCTTTATTGACATTATAAATAGCTTTTGTCAGTACTTTATCTGTATAACTGTTACCATTTATTATTTTATTTCTTCTTTTACTTATAGGTAAATCTTCATCACCTAACATTATCCTATATATCCTATTTATTAATTGCTTAAATTTAAAAGATACAGCATATATATTATATTTTTGTGTTGTTCTATTTCTATTTCTCCAAACAACTATCCATTCGTTTTTAAGCAATCGATTCCAACGGCGGTTATCCCAACTATAGGAATAACTACCGGTTTTGAAATCTTGCTTAGAAAAGTGTTCTATAGATTCTAAATATATTAAAAGTTCTAAATCAGCGTCATTTAAGTCATTGTTTTTACAAGCCCACTTGCGTATTATACGGTAGTGTTTTAGCAGTTTAAGATTTTTTAAGTCCTCTGCGTCTAGCTTTCTCATAAAACAACAACCACATCTTGTGATTTAATAACGTGATAAGTTAAATCTCCCACCTCTATTTTATGCCCAGCATGTCTATCAAAAAATATAGTGTCAGACTGTTTTAAGCCTTCAACTTCATTACCAATAGAAATAACTTTTGCTTTTATGTATCTAATGTCTTCTCTATGTGTTTCCGCTAGAATTAAACCACCTTTTGTTTCAGTGGTTACATTTTTTTCTTTTTGTATTATTAAATTTCTACCTATTGCTTTCATCTATTCTTATATTATTGATTACACAATCGGTTGATAATATAGTGGTAGCTACAGAGGCTGCGTTTTTCAAAGCGCTTTTAGTTACTAATAAAGGATCAATTATTCCTGATTTTATCATATCAACTGTCTTACCAGTTAATACATTTAAACCCCTCCCTTTGATCTTAGGTAGTTCTACATCTATTATGCCAGCATTTTCTAATATTGTCTTAAATGGCGCTGAAATAGCTTCTAGCAGTATACTTTCGCCTTTAGACTTAGATTTTATACTATTGCTAGCATTTAATAGTGCAATACCACCTCCTGGTACAATACCTTCTTTAATAGCAGCTTTAGTAGCGCAAACAGCATCTTCAACTCTATCCATTTTTTCTTTTAACTCAATATCTGAATTAGCACCTACTTTTACAACTGCAATTTTAGCAGCTAGCATAGCTAATCGTTTTTCAAGCCTTATTATTTCATCAGGAATCTTACATATAAGTAATTTATCCTTTATGTCTTTTATTATAGTGAGACAATCTTCGTTTATTTCTTGTAATTGAATTATAGTTTCTGTTTGGTCTGTAATAGACTTTAAACATGAACCTAGATGATCTATTTCAATTAAATCCATATCATCACCTAAATCTTCGTTTATAATAGTTGAACCTGTTAGAAGTGCTAAATCATCAAACATCTGTTTTCTGTTAACACCTAGCGTAGGCGCTTCAATTACATTAACTTTTATATTTCCTTTTGTTTTATTCATAGCTAATGCAGACAAAACTTCAGGACTTAAATCTCCTATAATTAATAAAGATTTACTATTTTTTATAACGTATTCTAACACACTTTGTATTTGCCTAATGCTTTCAACCGGAGATTCTATTAGTAAAACTAAAGGATTATTTAACTCAGCTGTATTTTTAGCTTTATTTGTTACAAAATGAGGACTTGATAATCCTTTAAAATACTGTGAACCTTCTATAACCTCAAGTTCTGTTTTTCCACTTTGAGATTGATCCATCATAACAACACCGGTGTTATCAACAGATCTAAAAGCATCTGCTATAATTTTACCTAGTTCACTATCATTATTTGTTGATATCGTTGCAATTTGGTCAATCATATCATCTTTAACTGGTAAAGATATTGATTCTAAATACTTAATTACTTTTTCAGTTGCTGTATTTATACCTTCTTTTATTTCTCTAGAATTACTATTTTCTGAAACCTTATAGGCTTCAACTAATATAGCGTGTGCTAGAACTGTTGCGGTTGTTGTGCCATCACCAGCTTCTTTAACTGTTTTTCTAGCCGCTTGCTTTAGCAAACTACAACCTAAATTTTCTACAGGGTTTTTAAGTATAACACTATCGGCTACTGTAACACCGTCTTTAGTTATAGTTGGAGATCCAAACGAATCTTCAAGCAAAACACATTTGCCGCTAGCCCCAAGTGTGGAGCTAACAGCTTTTGTGAGTTTTTCTATACCTTTAAATACTTCATACTTAGCCTCGTCTCCAAAGCTAAGATTTTTTACTATCATGTCTGACATAATTTTATTTGATTAAATTTAATTTATTTTACTTAAAGGTCTTTACGACTTTTGGTCCATTAGCGAACTCTAGCTTTTTAGCGTAATGAGCAACTGATGAATCAATCGCTTGTTCTGCTCCTTCTAAAGTTTCACGCCTGGTTAC
>Ga0233415_10000075_pt1 | contig 43765 bp, 98 predicted proteins | sample Na_anoxic_12_MG_FD_188631 | JGI IMG/M metagenome (GOLD analysis project Ga0233415, IMG submission 188631) | Seawater microbial communities from Saanich Inlet, British Columbia, Canada - Na_anoxic_12_MG | ecosystem: Environmental > Aquatic > Marine > Inlet | place: Canada: British Columbia...
TTGCTGGTTAGTTGGTTTATGCCCTGTTGTATGATAAATAAAACTATAATCTTCATCATAAAAGGCATTAGCTAATAAATTTTCTTCTGTCATTTATTCCACCTCAATAGCTCTTAATTGCTCTAAAATACAATCATTACTTAACTTTTTATTTAAATATCCTAACGCCTTTAAGGATTCAATTATATATAATATTTGCCCGTCTTTAAATGTTTGCCAATAAGTCATTTATTCCACCTCATATTTTAATTTTAACGTTATATATTTGCTTTTAAGCATCATTTGGTCTTTTTTATAAAAGTATGTTAATACGTTTACCCCGTTTAAGCGTAGTGGTAGCCTAACTATAAAAAAATTATATTTAGGATATTTTTTACATATTGCTTTTTTATCCATTATTGATATTATGAAATTATGTGCCTCTTCATTAGCTTCTTTGTGAAATTTCTTTTCCCTTTGGTACTTCTTTCTTTTATGAATGTAGCCGCAATCAAACCTTATAGTGTTTTTTGTCATTTATTCCACCTCTCCACAGTCGCAACACTCTTTCGCTTCTTCTTCATCATCGTATAAGTCGCCACACTCGGGACATTCCCAGTAGTCAACGCCTTTCTCTGCATCACCTTCATATAGATAGTCGTTGTCACTTACTAAGTAATCTAAATGGTCACTAAACCCGCAGTTATAAGCGATAGGGTCGCACTTCTCTAAGATATTTGAAGGGTACATTTCAAGCCCTGCTACGGTTACAGTTCCCTCACAATCTAAACTTTCGTCATACGTTTCATAAGCTTGTGTTTCTGTTAATAATTCTATTTTAGTCATTTATAACACCTCTATATTTTCATTATTCTTTATTTCCTTTTCCCATTGTGCTTTATCTTCATAAGTAAAGCAAGTTTCATCGTTTATGAATTCTTTAAAGTATTTTAAGGTTGTTCTTGAATAATCCCAATCACTAAACAGCTTCAATTTATCACCTGTATATATACATATTGTGCTATTATAACTTTGAAAGGTTTTTCCTTCTGTGCTTCTTATAATAAACTGGTTTGCGATGTCGTTTCCTTTTTGTGATACCATATTTTCTACTTTCATTTTTCTTAATTCCTCGTTATTTTTTATTTTTTTATAACATTTTTGTTAAACAAAATTCGCCTTTAAATATGCGGTTTTTGTTTTCTAAGTGTATGTAGATGCTACTTATATATAAATGTTTCGGTGTTAATGTACCTAATTCGTATACTGGCACATAGTTTGTCATTATTAAGTGACAAAGTAAGTTAGAACATAAAAACGCCTTTAAAATAGGGAAATAAAATTGTAATCTTAGTTTTTTTTTGTTTATAGATTCGTAGTGACTACTAAGTGACATCACTAAATAGAAATGTTTATAAAGAGGGGCAACTTTCTCTTTTATATTAATAAACAATAGTGATAACGAGTGGCTATCACTGCGTACTATCAAGTTGTTACTGTTGTTTATTAATACTTTGTTCATTTTGTTAGTATCTCTATAAGGGGGAAGGGGATAAAACACATATATACAACGTTTCCGAAAAACATTAGTTAAGTGGGTTATCCCTTCTTATAGGTTTCCTAGCTTACGAACTATATAAACCTTTTGTTAGTACTTTACAGTATAACAGGATATAATCATAAAAAGTACTCTATTCGGAACGTAAATATTACTATCAGAGTAAAAATACTCCTATTATTCACTTTTTATTTAGTTTCTCTCCTCGACAAACCTAAATCGTTATTCTAAGGCAATCGTAGGGGGGTACAAGCCACTATTTTTTAGGTAATAGTAGAGTACCTTTTTCCAATATTTTGACCTAGAATGTACCTTAATGGAGCTCTAGGGGTTATTATAGTAATCAGATGAAAGGGTAATGAGAAAAGAAAGAAAAATAAGAAAAAGTTATTGATTTAGAGTTTTTGAGATTACTACAGTTTTTTTAAGGTTATTTCTTGCGTTTAGTATTCTAAATAGTAAATATTCTGTTTCTTTATCAAAAATATTGTTAGTTGTAGTCATTTTAGTTTATCCCTCGTTGTATACGTCATCTAAATCAAGTAAAATGCTGTTTAAATATTCCTTGTTTCTAAATGTTTTATGAGCGATAAAGAATAATACTGACTGTAATAAGTATGTTTCCTTTCGTGTTAATAGTCTACTTTTATGCCTTTCTAGCCATAAATTAAACTTTGTTATCATTGGTTCACGTATAAACCTGAACTCGCTTCTATCTGTTGTCATTTTGTATAATTACCTCTTTTATTTTTAATATTCTATACTCAAGCCCTTTAAATTCGATATATGTTTTATTGTCCTCGTAAGCTTCTTTAATTGTGTTATAACCTAATTGTGAGCCTATCCAATCCCAAACGAGATAAGAAAAACCTTTCTTATACTTCTTAACAAGTATTGCATACTTCTTAAAGTCACTATTTTTATATTGATTTCCCATCTTACAAAGTCACCACATAAGCAAGAATAATACTCCAATTATGAATAACCAAAAGATAGTTATTAGGACTAATAAATTAAATAGTTCTTGTAATACATCTGTCATTTATTGCACCTCTGCACTCTTATTAATGGTTCATTTGTATTAGTTAAATAATCTGACTCAACATCAGCTATATTAAACCCAAATAAATCTGTAATTATATTTTCTTCAACAGTGCTTTTTATTCTAAAGTGCCCTAATGTATTTCCGTTACAATCCTCTATTTCGATAATTGTCATTTTGTTAATACCTTCCGATTAATACTATTAAATAAATGTGTTGAGTCGCGTGGTAAACTCAAGTTGTTTAAACTACTCATTTAAACCACCTCGTAAACTTTTCCCTTAAAAGTAAACTCTGTTATACCTGTTTTTTCGTGTCCATCTGTATAAGTAACACATGAAGCCAGTTCGCCATCATTAAAAAATAAATATTCATTTATCCTTAAAGAATCCTCGACATAATCCCTCTCATTCTTTAAAGACATTCCTTTAAAAGCACTTTCACTGTCGGCAAATCCTATTAAAAAGTCGAAATGTTCGTTAAATGCTTTCTCTCGTGATTCTTCGTTTAACTCGTCATACTCATATAGCTCTACTTCTGCCTTAATTATCTTCATTTTTTAAACCTCTTTGTTTTTACATTTACCACTATATAAGCAATTAACATATAGCCCGTTTATTTCTGCGTATTTGCAGTTTTCGCAATTATCCATTTTAAAGCCCATGCAATAAAGCATAATGTTTTAAAACATCTGAAAAATCTTTTAAATGGTTAAAACTATCTAAAATATCAGATGCATAATTTAACATATGAACATCTTTTGTTTTATGTGCTTCTTTAAGTTGTATTACTGCTTTTTCAATTTTTTTAGCTGTTTTTAATTCCATTTTTTAATCATCTTTATTCTACATCAAACCATTCCTTTAATAGTTCTTTTGTGTATTCGTCTTTACATTGGCTTATTATAGAGTGCTCCAAATCAGAACTAACTATAAAGTCGTATAATTCATTAATTATTTTTTGATGTGTCATTTTTTAAACCTCATTTCTTAGTTTTTGAGCACCTTCTGCTAGTATAGCAATGTCGCTTTCATCTTCTAGTATATGATAATCTTCTTCATTATACTTTTTTATCATATCATTGGCATAAAAACCAAATTGCTCACATTCTCTTATAGCATCAGTCCAATTTCCATTTAAAGCGTTTTCACATATTGAAATCCATTGTTCTTGAGTTCTATATTCCATTTTTAATACCTTCCTATTATTTTAGTAAAGTGTTTATTGGCTCTATTATAATTGTTAATAGTGTTTATTCTGTCGCTTATAACTTCTCTATCCACATACTGAGTTTTTCTCCTACCAACAGTTAAAAAGCTACATAGTGGCATATTAATAAATTTGTTGTCAGTATCTGAAATAAAGTTATTAATCATATTTTTTATGTTTTCTATCATTTTGTATAACCTCTTTGTTATAATAATAGGTGGGGAACCTACTATATAAAGGTTATTGTAATAGAATATATAGGTTACACTATAAGCTTATATAACGTATTCGCCACCATACCCCAAAACCAAAAGAAAAGGGGAAGCAAAGCGACCCCTCTTTCTTTCCTTAGTCTAATATAACAGATTCTTTTACTAGTAGAGTATATAATAAGCTTATTTTATGTAATAAAATAAGGTTGTTATATAGTCTACTATAAAGTATGTTATATAACTAACTAGTAGTATAAGCTTATAGTATAAGCTTACTATAAGCTTACTATTAGCTTATTATAAGCTAGTATAATAACCTATAGTATAAGCTTATAGTACTAGCTTATATAATAAGCTTATAGTATTAGCTTATAGTATACTATATAGTAAGCTTATATATAAACTTATATAATAAGCTTATAGTACTAACTATCTATCTAACGAAATATAATATAATGTATAGCAGTATAGCTTATTATGTAGTAATATAGTATATATTATCGTGGTATAGCATACTATAGCATAGTAGGGTAGCGTGTATAGTAGTATACACATTCCCACACTAACTTCTTCACCCAACTTCTATCACTAACTAGTAACAAAAGTTGCCATCTATTCAAGAATAGGAAATCACTACTCTGAAGTTCCCTTTAAGGGGGACTATACCCAAGTAGAAAAATATCATATATCTCTTTATACTTAAAATACTATCTTTAAACCAGTCTCAATCATTCAAGAACAGTTTTTCCTCTTAAACTTGTAGCACAACCTTTATATATGAGTATGTATTACATATAACTTAGTGAGGAATATATATAAAATGTTTTGGAAGAAGAAAGAAGAAAAGATGATTAACACTAAATGGTTAGGGCCAATATCTAAGTCAACTATTGAGAATAATGGTGACCTTATACTTGCAATGTATAAGAAGCTTATAGAAGAGGTTAAGGATAAGCACTTTAAGCTGTATGATTCTGTTGTCAACGATATTGATTATTATTCTGAATATTACTATGGTATACCTATAAAGGAAGGTCAAAAGGGTTATCTTGATTATCGTGATACTTATAAGCGTACATCTAAATCAAGAAAACTAAAGAGTGACATACTAAAGAGTATGTTCAAGAAAAGTGAGTTCGTTAAGAACATAGATATGGTAAATGAGATACAAAAGGAAATGAAGGAGCTTGGTTTTAGATGTTAAAACAAGTTCAAGATTACTTAGTTAATCGGGCGTATATGAAGAGTGTACGTAGACAGAGTGCTTACCTCAAGTGGGTACGTAAAGAGAGTGAGTATCAATCACAACTAGAAGAGAGGATGAATGAAAAATGAGTTATGTTATGAATTACATGGAAACAAAGTGTGGAAACCTATTATGTAAAAATAAAATAGATATTAACGAAACACCAATGACATCTAAACTTTGTGATGATTGTGCTAATAATTTATTTAAAACAGCGAGATGAGTGAACAAAAATGATAACAATAGAACTATTTATTCTTTTCCAATTATTCTTGAATACTAATGTAAGTTGGTATTGGGGTCTACTTTTTATAGTCGCAGACATGGTAGGTTGGAGTAGACTTGAGAGATTAGTTAATAAATATGAGGATGAATGAAGAATGAAAATAAGAGAATTAGAACAAGGAATGAACGAAGAGATATTAACAGAAAAAGCAGAACATGCAAAGAAAGTACTTAAGGTAAGTCTAAAGAACATTAAGTCAGCAAAGAAAACTTTGGCTGAATTAGAGAAAGTACACGAAGAACTTTTAGATATGGACGTAGAAGATATAGATGACTCAGATGACTACGATTACTAATCCTAGTCAGAGTGTAACCCTGTCTATGGATGGTGGTCTAACTTTCACTGGTAAAGATGTTGTAGTAAAGAGTATGACTGTAGAGAAGAATATACATCAAAATGAGATGTGTCTTTTAGGTAGTGATTCACCACACGTTATGTGTACTGGTGCATCTACTGTAAGCATATCTTTAGATTTAGAGTGTCTTGATAGTTCTTTTGAACAACTATTTGAACCAAAGAATAAAACTAAGATTAGATACAAATATGTTAAGGATTGTGATATTCAAGAATTGTTATATGCAGTTCGTCAAAAAACAAAGGAAGTAAAATAAAATGGCAATAACACCAATAATACAACAAATAATAAATGAAATAACTATAGCACTAAGGAATGATGAAGGAGAGACAAGAATTAAACACTTGAATAACACTTTACTTGGTCTATTACAAGACGACAAAGAAGTTAATAAGATGGAAATAACATACCCTGGATGGAGTAAAACAGAATGGTTAAATATCGTGAAAGAGAAGGAAGTAGTAAAAGAGCCCAAGCAAGAAACAAAGTCAGAATCGAAGGTGGTCTCAAAGCCAGGGGTAGACCCAAAAAGAAAGAAGGCGACCCAAAAAGTAAGTACAAAATGAGTCCAGCAACACAACACCAAAGAAGCGTAGCACCACTTAAACATGGTAACACTTCAAGAGTAATGGCTGAAATAATTAACCAGCAAGAGGTTAGTCCACAGCACAAAGAAATCTTGGCACAAGAAAGGCTTGATATATGGAAGAAGTTCCAGACACCTACACTTATGCTTATGGACGAGTACGCTAACTTCAAGACTTTAGTTAACATGAAGATGCTTAAGGGTGAGGACCCAACTAGTAAAGAGTTTAGGGAATGGGGTAAATTCCTTTTAGATATCACAAAAGAGCTTAATCGTTTGACACAGGTGAGTGCAGATACTAAAGCTAAAGCAGCAGTTGCAATGAGTAAAGGTTTCAATGCTGAAGAAGATGATGAAGATATAGTTATAGAGGTAAATGGAAAATGAGAAAGACTAAAGTAGTGTTTTTAATAGACCGTTTCAATTTAGACTATAGCCCACCTGTCTACCCAGAAGGCCATATATTTTCATGTAGCTCAGAAGCGGAGAAATATGCTAAGGAGTTAACTTTAAAGGATGAAGATGGTTCAGGTACAAGATATACTTCTGAGAGATACATTTATCACTATACTTCAGAGGAACCTAACCTAAGTAGTATACACAGAGTATATCAGGTATCATCTCCACATCAGTACTATACACTTCATTCAATGTCACATACCTCACTACTATTTTTGTGTGAGTCTGAAGATATGGTTAATGAAATATTAAGCGTTATTTGTGATGCTAAAAATAGTGATAACCTGTACAGAACAGGACACGATTATAAATATATTTTATCCAATTGTGATGATAGCCCACATTTTAAATATTACATAATTAGTGATTCAGGGAAAGGTGCTAAGGTATGGGGATACTATAGCACAAAATACGATATTAAATGGACTAAATCAAAAGATAATAAAAGTAAAATAGGATATATGGAGAATAATGGAAAATGAAATGCGTAGACCACCCAACAAAAGATGCAGTAGCAATATTAACAAATACAAAATATGATTCTCAAATAGGAGTATGTATTGAGTGCTACAACAAACACAAAAAGAATATTAACATAATAAATGGACGTGGATAAAATGACTGAAGGAAAAGACACAATTAAGAAATTAGTAGAGAAGTATCCAAAGATAGCTTTTGCTATCCCAACATACAAAACAATACCAGCTAAAACATTTCATGACTTTCAAGTATTCTTTTCACATATGCGTAGTCTAGGGTTTAAAGTAAGTCAATTCTTTCTAGACCAAACAGTAGTTTGTATTGCACGTAACAAGTTAGTAGGACATTTCTTAGATGCACATAACAGTGAAGACTGGGGACCATACAATTTACTTATGTGGTTAGACAGTGACCATGCCTTTAAGTGTGAAGACTTCTTAGATTTATTAAAGAGTTATGATGACCATGACGAGATTAAAGTACTAAGTGGTAGTTATGTTACTAGAGATAATGAGAGTCCACGTATATGTGCTTTCATGCGAGATAAAGAAGAAAAGTATACATCCATTTCCTATAATGGCACTGGCCTTATGGAAGTTGATACTTTCGGATTTGGATTTGTAATGATGTCTCCTGATATGATACAACACATGTATGATGAATATGGATTACACCAATTCGCTTTTGAATGTGTAGGTCCTAAAGAAAAGGGTGACATGATAGGTGAAGACATGTCTTGGTGTATCAAAGCAAAGAAGCTTGGATATAAAATGTATTTTAATGCAGATGTTAAGATAGGACATGTAGGTTCTATAATGGACCATAACTATATGAAAAGCTTTTGGAGTAATAAAGAAAGATGAGTGACCCAATAAAAGTAGTAGACATGGACGAGAAGTTTATGGATGAATATTATGACCGCCTAAACTTAAAAGATGGCAAGTTTAGTACTAAGGCAGCGAGAGCTGACCCTGTATACTTTGCTAAACACATGATTGGATTTACAGTAAGAGATTATCAAGCTAAGATGTTTGATATGGTTACTGAGAACCAGAAGGTAGCTTTAGTTAAAGGACGACAGATAGGGTTCTCTACAACTATAGCTCTTTACTGTTTATGGTATGGATGGTTCAAGAAAGCTAAGACAGGTGGACTTCAGAACACCAAGATATGTGTTGTCTCTAAAGATGATGATGCAGCTAAAAAGCTATTACAATTAATTAAGGATTTCATGTACATGGGTGACAAACATATGTCTAACTTCCTTAAAGGAACAAAACTACACAACACAAACATATTCTCAAATGATATCGTTGTTAGTAATGTAGACAAACTTAAGTTAAAGAATGGAACTGAAATATGCAGTTTCCCTCCGACTGCTAAGGTAAGAGGTGGTTCGTTCGACATTATCTTTGTGGACGAATTCGCCTTCCTTAATAACCCAAGTATAGATAAATTCTTTTGGACTGATGCTATGCCTACAATATCAGAAACAGCTGGTAAAGTTATAGTTTCCTCTACGCCTAATGGTTACGGTGATGAGTTTTATAACATCATCGACCCTGAAGGTAAGAAAGACAAGCATGACTTTGTTAGAGCTTCGTTCCCATATACAATCAATGGGAGTGAAGTATACCAACAACAAATAGATGTTTTAATGAGTCACATGGAAGAAGCTAAGTTCAAACAAGAGTACCTTTGTGATTTCACAGAGAATGAGGTATCTTTCTTTAGTTCTAAACGCGTACTGGAAATGTTTGATGATACAGTTAGAGACATGGAGTTAGATAAACATGTATACGTATGTGGTATAGATTATGGCATGACACAAGCACGTACAGTAATAACCTTAGTTACCCAAATAGAAGGGTTCATATACAGAGCATACTTCAAAGAGTTCCCTAGTGGATGGGACATAAACGGAGTTATACCTTTTATGGAAGGACTACGTGACCGATTTAATATTTCTAAGATTGTAGTAGATGACTGTGCGCAAGGAGATTCAGTAAATAAGAAGATGATTGAGATGGGATGGAACGTAGACTTATTTGATTTCAAGAAATCTAAGATAGAAGCATTCTGTGCATTCAGAAACAAGATAAACAAAGTACCTGTATGTGAAGTTAAGATGGCTCCAGACAAGAGAACTGAACAACAATTCTTGGCTATGAAACAGGAAGAAACTCCACAAGGATACTTAAAGATACACAAACCAAAGAGAGGAAATGATGATATAGTTGACAGTATGATTATGGCTTGTTGGCATTATCTCAAAACAGGAACAAGAGGAGTGAGGTCGTTTTTAGCATGATATTTAGAAGAATGTATTTTAGACACAAGAGTTATACACATAGGTTCAAACCAGAGATTAAGACTTGGCATGAACTGTGTTCTTACATGAAAGAGAACGAAGACGAACCAGTTTGGGCTATGGATAATGCAACTTACTTCATAGACAAAACAACAAGGGCAGAACAAGAGAAGATGTGGAAATCAACAGTTCACATGGTCATGCAAAACCCTAGGTTTGTTTTAGACAACTTACACAACATAATTGAATACAAAGTTAACTGGAACAGTTATGTGAAAAAGAATCCTTTAGTTGGTCTTCCACCGCAGAATTTGGACGTTTTCATTGAAAATGTGCCTATAAAAACAAAACATTTATAAATAAATAATCACCACGTTTATAGTACTTGAAGATGGTAAAAATTCTAAATAAATCGGCTGCTATATCTAAGGCATCACGTGGATACATAACTGATTATATGGTTGATTCTTCTGTCACTAAAGATATGCTTAGGCCAATGCAGGCTATGAATGATTTATTATCATTAATGGATGATTCTACTTTTAATGCAGAAGTTAATGTAATCGTTGATGCTATTCTGAAAAATGGATACAACATAGTAGAACGTGGAGACGAGTCTGTACGTAGCAAATCTAAAGAAGATACATTCGAAAGAGACCTTCGTGGATTCAGATTACTTAGGCAAGTTTACTTTAACATCTTGATTTACAGGAATGCTTTCATTGAGTTAGTTAAGAAGGGTAAAGTACCTAAAGAACTACACACAATCGAAACAACTGAGATGAACATTAATGTTACTCCTCATGGAGAAGTACTAGGTTACACTCAGGTACCAACAGGTACAAGAACTAATTCTCAATCTTTACTTCATACTTACGCTTCACTACAAAAGAAGAGTTCAAGTGCATCAGTATTCTTTACACCAGAAGAATGCGTACACATCGCACTTACACCTATCGCAAGTAACCCTTGGGGATTTGTAGATACTCGTTCAATCAAGGATATAGTTGAAGCAAAGCAATACATTGAATCTTACATTAGAAACCTATTCAAACAAAACAAATTTAGAGATGTTTGGTTCTTAAAGAATGCAACATCAGAAGACCAAGTTCTTGGATTAATAGAAAACCTAAAAGCTGGTAAAATTAATACTGATAAAGATATAGTAATTGAAGGAGATGCAGAACAAAAGCAACTTCGAGATATGAAAGAAATCGACCATCTTATTCGACTAACTGACGATTACAGAATGTTGATAAGAGAGTTCCTTAGAGTACCACCTTTAATGGCTGGTGACGTAGGACAATCAAATAAAAGCTCTGGAGAATTCCAGGTAAGATATGCTTTTGAAAATACTATCACATCCCTACAAAGTATAGTAGAAGATGAAATAAACAATGAGCTATTCCCTTTAATGGGATGGGGTAATTTTAAACTAAAGCATGTGCCAATTGACAAGCCTTCAGAGAAGATGATTGTTGAATTAGCAGTACAACTTAAGGGTATGGGTTTTTACAAGAACGAGGATGTTCACAAATTCATGGTAATAAATGGAGTAAGACTTCCAGCTAATATGAAAGTTAAATCACCGGAAGAACTGGCAAAAGAACAAGAACAAATAATGGGCCAAGAAGCGGATGGTGTTAAACAGCAATTAGCTAACATGAATAGTCCTAGTCGTAAACCAAGAGACAAATCACAAATTGATAAAAACGTTAACGAAGATAAAGAGACACGTAGAGAACAGGTGGAAGGTAGATGACTGGAACTAGAGCATACACACAAGTAAAACATTTAATTGGTATAAGTAACGAGGATTTAAATAATTGGCTTATGGACCAACAATTAAACGGAGTTAATATCATCAATGTTGAATGTTTTAGAAACCTAGACTCAACTTATGACTATGTAGTCACATTACATATTACACCACTATCAAACATAGAAGAGGTGCAGGAAAATCCCGTACAAGTCGATTAAGAGTTTACCTGCATCAGTAAAGAAAGCTTTACCTGTTGCAGCACAAAAGGAATTCCTTGCTGTGTTCAATTCATCTTTTGAAAAGTATGGTGAAGATAAGGCCTTTAAGATTGCGTGGGCTTCAGTAAAAAAGAAGTACGCAAGAAAAGAGAATAAGTGGATACTAAAAAGTAGTCAAGTTATACCTAAAAAGTATCACTGCAAAAGTGCTTTAAGTGAAGCTACGGCATATTACGCTGATATCATATTCGGTGACGTTAAAGAAGATTTAGATGGTGACGAAGTAAGTTACAATAGCTTATGTGTTAAACTAAATGGAATGGAAGCAGACCTTGAACATGCAGTTATGTTTGGTCGAGATGATATACCACATGATACATTATTTAAAGTTATTGATACAATATTTGATGGTACAAATTTAATAGGTACAGTAAAGTTCGAAACAGAACATCCATGCTTTGAAGATGCTTGGAACTTTTGTTTAGAAGGAGAGTTTGGTGCAAGTTTAGAGTACACTGACGATTGGGAAATCACAGGTGTAACAGGAACAATAGTTGGACGTAATCCAAGAAGTAAAGTTATTAACGCGTATAAAAAATAAGGAGTGAATTGAAATGGGAATACCAAGAGGAGAAGGAATGAATAGTCCTTCAATGAAAGGAGAAGAAAAGGCAAACTTCATTAAGAAAAATAGTGAAGCAATTGAAAACAATAAATTACTAATCGAGCAAACAAATAGACAAATCGGTTTAGTAAAAGCAAAATTAGAATTAATGATTGAGAATCCAAAACCACTTAAACCTGGATTTGAATTTGAGGATAAACCAGAGTGGCAAGAGTTTTTAATTAAACAATGGCAATTTGATTGTGATACACAAGAACATGCTCTTATGGGACAAATCGAATTGTACGAAGAACAAATCAATAAGATGGAAACTCAAAATAAAAACTTAATAGATGAAGGAGATGAATAAATATGGCTGAAGACCCAAAAGAAACTACACCACCTGTAGAGGTTGGAACTGTAGATAAAGAAGCTATTGCAGTTGTTGAAAAAGAAATTCAAGCAAAAGATAATGCTAAACTAGATGAACTAAACAAAGATTACGATTCTAAATTAGCTGCTGAAAAAGCTAAATTACGTGATGAGTTTAAACAAACATTAGACGCACAAATTGAAGCAACTAAAAAAACAATAGAAGAATCATATTCAAAGAAATTCGATGAAGTTAATGAAAAACTTCAAGACCTTACACCAAGAAAAGGGATTGTACAGAACCCTGGTCAAAATCCGTACGAACAAATCGCACAGGAAACTCAAGCACAAGCTCAAGAGCAAGTACAAGAAATTACTGTAAGTGATAAAATCAATTATATTCAGAACGCTGATGTAATCCAAGATAAAGGATTAGCTGATGCATTTTTAGAGAATATAAAAGGTTAAATATATAAATAGAGGAAACAAAAATGGCAACAAGTGCAAATGCATATTTAAGTACAGCTGCATCAGCAGATTACGTTAATCCAACAGTTTGGAGTGAAGCAATCGAACAAGCAGCAAGAGAGGCAGTTATAATGCCTGCTTTAGGAATTATAGACAACAGAGCTGTAGGAACAGCTATGGAACAAATCAACATCGCAAAGAACCAAATCTTCGCAGCAGCAGCTTTAACAGAAGGAACTGCTACACCAGTTACAACTTTGGCATTCGACCAAGTTACAGTAACATTCGGAGCGTACGGTCTAGCTAAGCAAGTGTCTGAATTACAATTAGCTTACGGATTAAAAGCAGTATTCAATGATATTACTATGAACATGGGTCAAGCTTTAGCAGAAGCAAAAGACGGTATTATTTACGCAGCTTTAGTATCAGGAGCTAAAAATTCTGTTTATTCAAACGGAGTAACTTCAGGTGCAATCTCAGCAGCAGATACTTTCAATACTGACTTAATCGCTAATGGTAAAACAACTATGCGAACAGAAAAGAGAGAAGGACAATTCTTAGTTATCCATCCAAACTGTGAAAACACACTATTAAAAGATTCTCAATTCGTTAATGCAGCAACATACGGCGGAAGAGAAACTGTTTTAAATGGTGAAATTGGAAAATATCTAGGATTAAAAGTAATCTCTAATTTAGTTGTTGATACAGCTACAGAGAACTCAATTACTGTTTATAAAAACATGTTAGTTGGTCCAAGAGCTTTCATAACTGCACAAAAGATTCAACCTAAGATTAGATGGGCTGAAGACAGTGTTCTTGACAGAGCTGTTACTTTTGAAGCACATGAAACATATGGTGTTAGCGTATTAAACTCTGAGAGTCTATGTACATTAACAGCAGCACCTGGATTGTAAATCTAGGTTTTTAATTTTTTTCTTTTTTTTTATTTTTATACTTATATCTGGTGAATAGGACATGACTGAAGTAAACATAAAGGGTAGTAAAGAAAACTACAAACTAGTAGTTAACGCAGACGGTTCTATAAACACTAATTCAATCGCACATACTTCAACAGACCTTGAAGGTAAAGGCGAAATCACAGTAGGTACATCACCTATTCAACTTTCCTTTTCTGGTAAAACAGAATCAATATCTATTCAATCAGACCCAGAAAGTAATACAGGATATATTTATGTTGGTAAATCTGATGTTTTATCTAATGGTTCTAACTCTATACAAAAACTTGATTTGGGTGAGACTTTAATAATTGATTTTGATGATGATACTAATTCTATCTACGTTGTAGCTACAGTTGCTAGTCAAAAAGTAATTGCAGGTGCTCTTAAATGAGCATGAAAAAGATAAGTGGAGTCAGTGTAGGCTTACTTAAAAGAGATTACGTACCATACGTTGGTGCAGTAAAGGATGTAGACCTTGGTAGTAACAACTTAAAAGTCGGAGGTCACATGGCCATTGGTGAAAGTGGAGTTGTTGAGTCTAGGCATTTAATAGATATGGATGGTATAATAGACGCTGGTGGTCAGGGAATATTTTTAGTTCCTTCTATCGATGAAACATCAGCATCAGGAATAAAAGGTATGAGAATTCGACCTGAGATAGAAGCTAATAACACAATTACAGGAACTGGTTCTAATGCTATGACTGGAATACGCATTCAAGACATAGGGCTTGGTTCATTTTCTTCATGTTCAGAATACTATGGATTATATATGGACGACATTGATAACTCTGGAGCGAATTATGCAATCTATACAAATGCAGGAGATATAAGTTTTGGTGATGACGTTACTATAAGGAAAAGTTTCCAAGATATTAAATTTTCAGAAGATGGACTTCTTTATCCAGTACTTAATTTTGCAGAAGGACACGGTGGAAGTTTCGCATCAGCAACTATCAAAATGGGTAGCTATACCTTAATAGATTTAGGTTATAGTGAAGCAGGTGCAATGGATGCTATTGCATTGGGGCCTAATAAACAAATAAGAGTACATGGTGATGCTTTTTATCTAGATGATATCATAGAATTTTATGGTGGATTAATCACAATTAATGATAGTGGTGATTTAGACATTTATGGAAAGTTAAAAACAAACAATGGTAGAATAGTAAATATTACAAGGGTAACATCTGGACCACATACAATAACTACATCTATGGAAGAAATATTTTACAATACAGACTCAGTAGCAATAACAGTTAATTTACCAGTAGGAGTTGAAGGTCAAAGATTTAGGATTATTAATTCAGGAACATCTGGTAAACAATTAACAATAACACCAAGTGGCGCAGAAAACCTAATAGGTGTTAACTCTAGTTTTTATTTAAATGATGGTGAAACACTAATAATAACTTATAATTCAACAGATGGATGGTGCTAAAAATGACAAGACAATTTACAAGAGATTTTATGATTGAAGTGGCAAAGGGTAATATTCCTGGCCACAGTCACGTTAATAAATTCGGGCACAATGGAGCAGTTGCAATAACTGGAGAAGACATATGGTCTGGTGGAGGAACTTATGGATTTTTTCCAACAAGTGCTGTATCAATAGATATTAAAAGTGATAATGCAGAAGATGGTGCAGGTGGTTCTACTGGCGCTTTAACATGTGTCATTTTTGGATTGGATGCTAATTGGGATGAACAAACAAGTGAAACTATTACATTAAACGGAACAGCTGAAGTTGCTATTGCAGGAACTTGGAGAAGAATATTCAGATTAGTTGTTTTAACAGCAGGTTCAGTTGAAACAAATGTTGGTAATATTACTGTACAAAATGTAGGTGCAGCAGGTGGACTTGCAGACAATACTATTGGTATTTATGTTGAAGCAAATGATGGACAAACACAACAATGTATTTACACAATACCAAATGGTAAATCAGGTTATTTTGTTAAAGGATATGTTGGAATGGCTGACGATGATAAAAACGGTGAAACTGCTGGATTCAAATGGAAAGCAAGGCCCAATAATGGAGTAACTGGTGCTTGGGCTGTAAAGGGTCAAGTTAGCTTAGTCAGTATAGGTAGTGGACATTGGCAGTATGAATATGGAATCCCAGCTGGGCCATTACCAGAAAAAACAGATATTAAAATCGAATGTTATGAAGCAACAGCAGAAATGGGAGTTGTTGGCGGCTTTGATATTTTACTAGTAGATGACGGTTATTAAAACAAGGTGGAGACTATGTCAGATTTTAAAGAAATAATAAAACAAGTGGAGAAGAGAGAACTCCCATATATCAATAAAAGAATTACATTAAAAGGCGGAGAAAAGATTAGTAGTGACGAAGATATTGTAAGTATAGCATCAAAAACAGTTCCACAAGGAAAGGTTGCTGAGGTAGCTATAGTTATTAAGGTATTATCAATATCAGATGAACCTACAGAAGAAGGGGATTAGTAAAATGGTAGACAATGAAATGAACAAAGATAATGCAATGCAAATAATAAGTCGTGCATGTGTAAATTATAAAGGCACACTACAAGAACACCAAGTTATACAAGAAGCTTTAATATTTTTTGAAAATTGCAAGTGTTCTATAGAACCTAAAAAGGAAGAATAAATATATATTAGAATGAGGTGTATAAGGATGGACGACAAAGGTAAGATAGTAGGCGAGAGGATAGCAGTGATAGAGAATAAGATAGACAACTTAAGTGATAAAATACAGTGTAATATAAACAGCCAAAGAGAAATAGATAGACGACAAGATAAACAACTTGAAAACCTAGACGATACTAAGGCTGATAAATCAGATATTAAAGACATTAGAAAAATACTTTATTGGTCTATTGCGACATCAATCACAACACTATTAACAGTATTAACTAGCCTCATATTATATTTATTATTGAATTAACCAAAAACTTTATAAAGGAATGATAACCACTATTATAGGAGTATAAGATAAAATGGCATATGTAACAGAAGAAGAAGTTGAAGCTGATTTGCAGCAAGATTTCACAACAACTAGTTCACCAACATCATCTACAGTCGATGATTGGATTAATAGAGCTACAAATGAGATAGATTTAGGAGTTGGACATACTTTCACAACAACTTCTATAGACGACGTTTACATAGCTACAGAAGGAGGTCCAGAAGTATGGATTCCTACAAAATATACACCTATAGTTAGTATGGATACAGTTGAACTTAATACAGGTACAGATTGGGACGAAACACTAGTTGCTAAGACAGAAGGTACTGACTATATAGTAGTTAATGAGAAGAGATTAAGTTTTCCACCTACATTAGCAATATCACGTAAGCAACATGGCCTTAAGATAGGAACTCTAGTTTATGGATATGAAACTACTCCTGAATTAGTAAAGAAACTTGCATTAAAGATTATTGCTAAGAAATACGTTAACTATAAATTAACAGATACAAATGCTACACTTACACAAGAAATAAGAGTTGGACCAATAACTCTTAAGAATAGTTCAGGTGAAGTTAGCAAATTCCTAGACTCAACAACTCAGGATATAGATGAACTATATAGTAAACTAGGAACATTTAACACATATTTTTACTGATTAAAATGGGATATGCAGAAACAATTGCTTCAGTTATAGAAACTTGGGGTGAAAACGTAACATTTACAACTGGTCAGACAGAAACATATAATGAAGACACAGGTTGGTCTACTTCAGGTGGAGCAGAAGTTACAGTTAAAGTTATACCATATAATTATTTAAAGAATTCGATTACAGCACAAGACTTCGGTGAGTTAAGCGAAGGTGAAATAGCTTTAGTTTGTAAAGGGACTACAACTGTAAATGCTGGAGATAAATTTGTATACAGTACAAAAAACTATGAGGTTACAAGAAATGAACCTCTACCTTTACAAGGTACTAATCTTGCGACAATAGTTATCGGAAGAGAAAAAAACTAGTGGTTGCTAGTGGAGACATAAAATGGCTGCGGTTGCGGTAACAAGTTCGACTTTAAGGAAGAATACATGGAAGACTGTAAGAGCAGTTCTTTATAACACAATTTCTGGTGTAGACACACGTGTATACGGTGCATACCCACAGGACGCTATAGCATTTCCACTTATAGTAATAGGCAACACTAATAAAGGTGAACCTATGAGTACAATGAACCAAAATGTAGAAAATGAGGTTTCAGTACTAGTTACAGTTTATACTAAGGCAGCTGAAACATTAGATACTTACATGGACGATATTCAAGCTAAACTAGAAGTGTATTCATGGAGTACATACAATTTATATTTACCATTAACAGAAGGCATCATAGACAATGAAGGCACAGGACCTTTCTTTGATGCTAATAATAATAGGATTTATTCAAAATCATTAACTTTAACATTGAAGGTGTGATTAACTATGGCTAAGGTTATAGTAAAGGTTGATGGAGCAACAAGTGTTAGAAATAACATGGGTATTATACTTAAAAATATTCAAAGGTTCGCAGTTAGATTTCCAATTAAAACTGGAAGGAAGATTCGAGAACAAATTAGGCAAACTATAGAACAGGGTTCATATCAAAGACATGGAAGATATGGTCCTTATAGAAGAGCCACAGGAAAAGGTATGGGTGACTCACTCAGAGTCTGGACGCAAACAAAGGGTAGAGCAATTATAGATGTTGACCCAGCGGCAGAAGCAAATGGAGCATCACCAAGTGAATATAGCGATTATGTTGAAAGGGGAACTAAAAAAGCGAGGGCAATGAGATACTTCGAAAAAGGCGTAAAACGTTACGCCGCAAGTCAATTATCATCAGATATTGAACAAGCAAGCAAAAAAATAGTAGGTAAATAAAAATGGCACTATGGAGAGGAAGGGATATACAAGTCCTTATAACATCATCAAGTACAGTAACAGCAGCTTCTGATTTTTCAGCAGCAACAGATTATGCAGGATTTTTCAAAAGCGTAGAGTTCACAGAACCAGAAAGAGAAGTTGGAGAAACTAAATTGTTAGGAGCTACAAGCGGAGCAGCTAACTCAGAAATTTATGAACAGGACCCAACTAAATCAGAATTAACTGGCGAATTAATCTTATCACCTAAGAGTGGAGACACAGTAGATGTATCAGAATTATTCTATACATATACAGGTTCAACTGATAAGATATTTAATTATGCAAGTGACCCAGCAAACCCAAGTCTATTTATTAGATTCGGAGATGCTACAAATTACGTAGGTTTCATTATGAGTGGAGTAAAACTTAAAACATTAGGTGGAGTAAAACTTGAAGCAGACGGAGATGCTAGTGCAGAGGTAAACGTAAACTCAGCAGCTAACACAACTTATAAGGTTAAGGGCGGAACATACGCAGCTTAATTCTTTTAAGAAGAATGTAACAAGATTACATTCTATTTTATTTTTTAAATTATATGGAGATGAATTGAAATGGTTAAATTAACAGAAAAGGAAAATGGACAAACAGTAATTTATTTTGGTGTGGGTGACATGCCAATGAATACTTTTGAAGAGTTTGAGAATATATGTAAAAGAGAGTTTGGTGGATGTCGTTGGATGTTTATTAAGACTTTATTAGAAGCAAAGAAATGTTTAGACACTGTAGAAGCGTCATATGACAATTCTTTTGATGCAATATATAAAGATGTATTAGAACTTAGAACAAGAATAGAAAATTTAGAACAAAATACAGTGGAACCAGAGTTACCTAAGAAAGGTTTAGGTTCTCAAATGTAAAAGGAGAAGTGAATAGAATGTCAAGATTTGATGAATATATTACAGGATTAACAGAAGTAACAATAGGAAAAGAAGAACTTAAGTTAGACATTATCATGGATGATAAAAGAAAACTTAAAACAATGGCTAGTAAAGGTGGAGATTTAAACGAGAAAGCATTAAAGATAATGGATGATTGTTTTATCAATATACTTAAAAGGTCATATCCAGATGAAAGTGAAGAAGCATTAACAGCTTTTTACAATGATAATGATATTGATTTTATGAATACAATATTCATAAAGTTTAAATGGATTAAACCAGAAGACCTACAACAAAAAAAGTAGGAAGCCCGAATCAGAGGCCGAGCTTAGGGTAAGATTAATCAGGGAAGCTGACACATCTGGAGATTCACAGATGGACGATGCTTACTGCGGTCTAATATATTTTTTCCAAAAGGAATTGGGAGTTACAGTTGATGGAAATTATTCAGTAGCAAGATTCCAAATACTAGTGGAAGAAGCTTTGAAAGAAGTAAAAGAAGCAGAAAAAAATAATAAGAGAAAATAAAATGGGACTTACTGCAAAACAACAAAGAATAGCTATTTTAGTAGAAGTATTAAGTAAAGATACAGGTAAACTTAAACAGTTAACTAAGGGTCTTGAAAAACTTAAACAGAGTGGAGAGTCTACACAAGATGCATTTAAAGCTGTTGATAAACAACAAATGCGTGTTAAACAAGGTATGGCTGTTCTTACTAAGGAGACTGAAGTAGGTAGAGGAGCTATGATTGGATTAGGTTTATCTATAATGTTTGCTGGTATGGCACTTAAACGTTTTGCAGACCAATCACTTAAAGCTCTTTTTAAAACTTTCTTAGATGCTACAGATAATACAGATATAGTTACAAACAAAGTACACCAATTAAAGGCAGCTTTTGAATTTCTTAAGTTTTCTATAATAGATTCAATAGGTCAAACAGAGTTTATGTTAAATATGATAGATATGTTAATAAGTGCTACAAATTGGGTTAGTAGATTCGCAGCAGAACATCCAAGGATAGCAAGTATGGCAGTAGCCTTTCTATCAGTATCATCAGTACTAGGTGCTTTGGCTATGACAGGTGGACAGCTTAGTTTGTTAGCTAATGCTTTAGGAATTGGTCTTGGTTCATTAGTCGTCACATTGGGAGTTATAGCAACTGCTTTTGCATTGATATTCGGTATAATAACAAGCGATGCTCCAAAAGCAACTAAATTATTTCAAGGCTTACTTGTAGCAATTGGTAGTGCATTATATCTTCTATCGTTAATTGGTATAACACTAAGCGCATCATTCTTAATGTGGGGTGCATTGGCTCTAGCTGCTACTGGATTATGGATAATGATGCAGAATAGGATGGGTTCTTTCAAAAGAGCAGCACAAGCATTCGGTATATTTATATTAGCAATGTTTGCAGAGATAGGAGATGCTGCAATTGCAGGGTTAATATCTCCATTAGAAAAATTTATAGGTTATATAAACGCAGCTATTGTAGCTATAAAGAAATTAGGATTTGGTTCTAATTTAGAATTGATAAGACTACCAGAATACGAAACACTTGGTGATAAAGTGAAGAAAATGAGAGATAGATTAATATCAGATGTAAATGTTGACAAATTCTTAGCTGGACTAGAAAAAGAAAAAGAAGAAGCTGGTGTTGATAAGAAGCTAGGTGGTACTACTGATACACCCACAGTAGTTAATAATGACATTACAATACTTACAGAAGGACAAAAGGACCCATTCCAATTCGCAGAGGATGTAAAAGCAGTACTTGCAAATATGGAATTAGATGTAGGAGTAACTAAAGGATAATTAAAATGGCAAATATAACATTAGTAGATACAGGATACGCAAACGTAGAGTCAACAGGTACTATTGAAACAGATATTGCAGTTTCAGGAACACCTTTAGAAATAAATGGAGTATCATTTTCATACAATAGGACTGCAAATACAGATAAGAATGCAGAACCAGGTAATTATACTTCAACTAGTATTAACTATACTTCAGTTAACTCACCAGCTATAACTATCAGGGGTACAATCAAAAGAGGAAGTTTAGATGGTACTAATACTGAACTTGGAGATGTAGCTTACTTAGATGAATTCGTAACTACTAGAGGTATCAAATGTGTATATTATAATGATGCAGAAGAAGATACAGATGGATATCCTTTAATAACTAAGTTCATAGGAGTAACAGATGCTTATACTAATCACCCTGTAGAAAAACATATACATGTTAGGTTCCACAGTTTTACAATTACACAATCAGCAACAGGCAATAGTTATACTTGGCAAATACAAGGAGACATAACAAGATGAGTTTTCTGTTAAAGAAAATTATTTGGTATACTAATGGTGATACTACATTACCAATAGAGCTAACTGATGTACTTGATATAAGTATAGTACGTGGATTAGATGCAAAGAATAATAAAGCTGTCATAACACTTAAGAACGCATTAACAACAAGAAGTGATTTAGGACCAATCCATAAATATATAAATGAACAAACTGGTTTGCTTAGTATTAAAAAGGGAGATACTATAGAAGTGTTCCTGAAAAACACAAATAGTAATGAAGAAATTAATACAAGTACTACTACAGATTTAGTTATAACTTTAGATATTGAAGAGACTGCATTAAAGTATACTAATAAGATGTCTAAGATTGAACTTAACTGTATAGATAAAACATTTTCATTACTTAGTAAGTTGTGGAGTTTTTCATACATAGCATCACAAAATATTAATTCACCAGAAATAATTAAAGATATAATACGTAATTCAACTGAAACAGGTGAAAGTGGTTCACAGTATGGTTACGAAACAGTACCTACAGGTAACACAGGTTCATTCGTACAACTTGGTCAATTCGATATTGATGCAAGACTAGTATCTGAAAGTGGATACATACAAAGTACTAGACCAAATAGCGGTGGTTTATATCCTGATATAAGTTTAGGTAAGACATGGAAACCTATTTACGAATGGGTAGAAGAACTATCACAAGTACAATTTACTAATTCAGCAGCAGAGATAGCAGCTGGTACAGAAAAATGTTTACTAAAACACATTTACTTTGTGGATAAAGAAAACAGATTCCATTGGGAGTATCCTGATAATGAAGAAGACTATACCTTTATTACAGGCCAAGTTAATGATGATGGAGACATATATGATATTAATGTTAAAAAGAGTTCATTTGATGTAGTTAACACTGTATTCTTTTCAGCTGGAAAAGATTTGAACAATGTTAATGTATTAGGATACTTTTACGATACAAGTTCAGATGAGAACAAACTAAAAACAAAGTTTATGCCATACACTGATATATGTGTAAATCTGAGAAGGGCAGAAGTTAACAATGGCAATATTACAATTAACGAAGATGATACAATAACTATTAATAATAGTAGTGGTACAACTTCATGGGGAGAAGCATATTCAACAGAGAATGACTTTAAGGATAAGTTCTTTGACTTTGCAACTTCATTAGCAGAAGCAAGAGCTAAAAGATTTACTACAAAGAGAGGAAGTCCTAGATGGAAAGGAACTATTACAATCAAAGGTAAAGTTTTAAACGCTGGTGAAATAGTTAACTTAACAGCATATCCAATAGGAATAGTAAATCAAAATTTAAGAATTCAAAAGTTAACACACAAGATTAACAAAACAGGATGGACTACTTTTTTAGACGTAGAAGAAGATGAAAGGGTGAATGTATAAAATGGCAGTATTAGATGTAGGATTAAATAGAATGAGAGATTTGCTTGCAGCAGATATAGATGAGGGTGTAGCAGGTACAAGTGCAGATGCTATTGACGTTACAGATACAGATTTAATAGCACCAGTTGCAGCTACAGAATCTACACCAACAGTTACTAAATCAGATAAAACAATTACAGTATCATATACTATGGATTCACTTACAGGTAATGGTAACACATTCTACGAATGGGGAACACGTATGAATAGTGGAGCAATAACTTTTAATAGAGCATTAACAGCTGGTTTAGCAAAAACATCAGCAGTAGAAGTAAACACAGTAACATTAATATATTTGGACAGATAAAATGGGATATGAGGAACTATTAGATAATCAACAGAACACTGCTGATAACTTTATAGATACAGCATCAGTGTCAGGTCCACTTAAGAAAATGTCAGAGAGACCTATAGTTAGGCTAGGCCCTCAAATAGTGAAGATAAGAGATGTTTCGGGTAGTGCTATATGGGGTAATTTTGATTGGAATGAACGTAGATGGAATGATGAATATCATGGTGGATTTGAGTTAGCTGATGCTTTTTATGGAATCTTAGGTCAGAATGCATTAGGAAATATTAATCCAGAGATGACAATAGAAAATGTTACTAATTATAATAATATTCATTACGAGTTATTCACAACTACACAATTAAAAGATACAGATAATACTACTGCTGTATGGACAGGTGACGGTGTAGTGGCATTCAATGAGACAGAAATAGCACAATCACTAGAAACATATAAAGATACAAATAACATTTCAAGTGCAAAACTAGTTGCAACAACTGAAGAATCAGGAGTAACATTTTTGTATCATTTAAGTGCAGATGGTGGAGAAAATTGGGAGCTAGTAGATAATAATGTATTACATTCATTTACAAATACAGGTAATGATTTAAGATATAAGATTGTAGGTATAGAAGGTACTGGGTTCCCAACACTATGGGGAACATGGGGAACACTTACTGGACCAGGATTTCCTACAGCATGGGGTACTTGGGGTGCTCTTGAGGGTGGCTCAGCAAGGATAACACGTATAGTTATACAATACAATAACTAATTAATATTATGAGGTTTTAAATATGACAACAATAAATTTAACAAGTTCAACAGTAAGTGGGTTTTTAGAAACAGACTTCGACCAGATAAAGGATGCATTCCAGGATGGTGGAGTTGAAGTAGTATATCTACAACTTGCTAATGGAGTACAAATCACAGGTATCTTGGATGAAGATGATATGACATCAGATAGTGCAGTATCATGCGCTACACAACAATCTATTAAGAAGTATGTTGATGATGAAGTAGCAACTAAAACAGATGAAGCTATAACACTTAACGACCAAACAGGTACAACATACACATTAGTATTAACAGATGTGTCTAAATTAGTTACACTTAGTAATGCATCTGCAATAACTATGACTGTACCTCTTAACAGTTCAGTTGCATATCCAACAGGTACACAAATATTACTTTATAATAAGGGAGCTGGACAAGTTACAGTAGCAGCAACTGGCGGAGTTACAATTAGAACAAGTTCAACATTATTAATGAGAGAACAATATTCAATGGCTACATTAGTCAAAATAGCAACAGATGAATGGATTATATCAGGAGATATGGAGGCGGCTTAAATGGTTATTAGAGCTTTAATAGGTAATATAGCAGACTCTTTTGGTGGAAGTCCAGCAGGACCATTTAGTGGTAACACTAGTTTGGCTACTAGCATTGAGAACTACTATAAATATGACGGCGGTGCTACTGATTCAGTAGGGAGTAATGATGGAACAGTAAGTGGTGCTCTTAATAGTAGTAGTTATGGTAAGATTAATGAAGGTTACTTCTTTGATGGTACTAATGATGCTATATCAGCAAACAGCCCTCCTGATATTGGTACTGGTGACATGAGTATTAACTGTTGGTTTTATGATGCAGCTACAAAAGCATCTTCAGAGAAGTTATTCTGGTTTGGAAGTAGTTCTACAAGAGCATCTGTTGGACCATTCATTGATAATGGGGTTCTTAAAATAGGTATGTATGGAGTTGGATTATCAACATCTACTTCTTATACTGCTGGTCAATGGAACATGTGTACTATAGTTTTATCTGGTGGAAATGATGTTAAATTATATTTAAATGGGTCACCAATTGGTTCAGATTCAGAAACATATGATTTAGGAACTGACTACTTTTGGGTAGGAGATGATACATTTTCAGCTTGGTTCAATGGAAATATTGATGAAGTCGGAGTATGGTCAAAGGCACTAAGCAATCAGAACGCTCTAGATTTATGGAACTCAGGAAACGGTTTACAATATTGAGGTTAAAAATGGTAACAGGAAATTTAAACATAAAATTTGAAACAACAAATTTAACTACAGCAGAAACTATCTGTAGTTTTTTTCAAACATTAATTGACAAAGCAGAGATGAACTCTAATTTAGGTAACAATAATTTTAACTGTATTCCTACTGACGGAAGATTCTTTGTTAGTGGTACACTTTGGTTGAAAAACAAAACATATTTAACTAAATACATTGATGCTATTAAAGCTAAATGGCAATCTTCTAATAAAACAAATATTTTAAATGTAAAAGCTACAATAGTCAGAGACTGTCATCACGATGAAGCAGTTAACCAACCATGTGTAGCAGAAACATTATTTGAATGGAGTAGTGAATAGAAATGACAGTAAATCAAACAGATGGAAGTATATTAGAAGGCGATGATGTAAAAGCTTTCGGTAAAATATATGAAATATATGAAGGCAGTGGATTCGATACAAGTTGGGATGGAACAACATCTAACTCATATGAATTAACTGATATAACAGCAGCTAACTTAGGTAATGCAGATTATTTAAAGATAAATATGTTATTAAATGTATTCGCATTCTCAGCGGCTTCAGGTACAGAAGGAGAAAATACTATAAAGATAGAGACAAAGTATATAGGTCTTAGTTCTTATGTAGATTCATTACCAGAAAAGGTTACTTTCAGCCAAGAAGTAGTTGGTTCTGCAGTAAGTATTAAAAACAATACAGCAATGAGAACAGTTACATGGATACATACACTTACTGCTAATGAGAAGAGTAATGGTGTACGTATAAGGATTACAGGTGGAAGTACAGCAGGAGCTGGTTCAGAAGCAGACCAAAGCAATATACAAACAGTAGTATCAAGTGTATTCGCATAATATAGAAGAGGTATAATTAAAATGGCATTAACAACATTAGTAAACGGAACTTTAGCAGACGCAGACCCAGTTAATTCAAACTTTAATGGATTAAGAGTATTGCAAATATATACAGGAACAGGATTTAATGCTAGTGGTGGAAGCGGTGCAACAAACAATGTTGAACTTACAGCAATAACTTCAAACATTAGCGATGTAGATTATGTTATAATCCAGGGAGCAGTTTATGGTAAAGCAGAACAGGGAAGTGCAACACTACTAATTGAAAGTAAAGAAGTAGGAGATTCTTATGCAACTGATAAATCATTTACAGTCGCAATGAACAGTACAACTGGGTCTAATCCTGATGGTACAGGTGGCACAGGGTCTATATTTTGGGTACACACTCTTACATCTGGAGAAAAAGCAAATGGTATTCAATTTAAACTAACAGGTACATCTAGTGGTCTAAATGATGGAGCAATATCAAATGTATCAATAATGTTTCAAGGCGGACAATCTTAAGGTGATTAATTTGTCATTAAAAGATGCATTAATCAATATAACTAGACCCTTACACAGTGAAGTGTATGAATCTAGAGACCAATGGCGTAGTGAAGCTGAATATTATCACTCAGAAATAGCAAATTATCAATGCTTCCAGGAGCAACTTGAAGGTACCATAGAGGCACTTAAATTTCAGGCATGTCAGAGTACCTTTTTAGCAGAAAAGGCTCTTAAAGGGGCTTTAAATGGCCCTCTCGATGACTTCTGTGAGGACATGTATATCAAGGTAGATAAATTTGCTTATAAGAACAAAATGGAGCATAAAGGTAAGGCTATTTCGGTCTATCCTAACGAAATGATTCAACCAGAACTATTCGAGGTAGTTAACGCTAGAAGTAAGATAAAAGAACCAGATAGTAGGTATATGTGGTACGAAAACGTAGGAAGATACGTATCTAACTTTAAATGGACAGATGATAAAGATACTTATGGGGTTCCAGACAGATATGAGTACCCTAATAAGGCTATTATACACAAAGAGGTTGACTGTGAAGGTCACTCAGCAGTAGTATCATCGCTAGAACCAGAGATTGGTATAGCATATGGATACTATATTCAAGATAAAAAGACAAAATATGGTCATGCTTTTAATGTATTTGTTTGTGACGAGCAACTTTACATATTAGAGACAACAGGAACTAAAGCAGAAATATACAAATATCCCAACCCAAAGTACGACATTCATTGGATATTTACACAGAATTCTACATACCAATGCAAGGCAAGACCAGTTCAATTCGGCATAAAAGCATAAAGTTTATATACTAATACGTGCTTCTATGCTATACAAAAGGTGAATTTAATATGACATGGGAATATTCCAAGAAAATTGGATTGATTAAAACACTAAAGAACATGGGTTATACGTGGGGAGTACCTGCATTAATCTATTTTTTAAACAACGTAAAAGAATTCATACCTGAAGACTACTTACCAATAGTATTACCTATTGTTGGTGGTATAGTATACTTTATTAAGAACAGGAATGAAAATAAGTAAGGAGATAAACAAAATGGTAAAACAAATAAAAACAAGTAAAAAGATTATTGGAGTAGCTTTAGCTGGTGCACTAGTATTAGGTACAATTGGTGGTATGGTTATACCTCAAACACCTACTGTTGTAACAGAGTATATCAATACTACAGTTGAAGTACCAACTGAAGTAGTTAAAGAAGTTATCGTTAACAACACAATAGTTGAAATCGAAACTGTAGAAGATACAGAAAGTATCGCTTTAACATGTGATAGATTACTTTACGAAGACATTGAAGAATGTGTTGAAGAAGTAAAAGCTGAAGATGCAGCTCTTAGATTAGCTTTAGAAGAAATCGAAGCAAACTATGCAGATGAACTAGAAGATGCAGACTTAATCAAGGACGAAGATAAAGTTGAAGTAGTTAAAATGTATACTGACTTTGAAGATATTGAAGTAGTTGAATCAAATTTCAAAAGAGATGAATATGAATTCATTATCAAAGGTAAATTTGAAGATACTAAAAAAGATAGAAAGGTTTATGCTAACTTCGAAGTAGAAGTAGAAGACGGCGAAGCTAAGATTTCTAAAGTTAAGAAAGATTAAGTACTAATCTTTTATTTTTCTTTTTTTTTATTTTTTCTATAAGGTCAAGTTGCGCAGTCGGTTTGTCGACGAGAAGCGTATAAAATTAAAATAAAAAGGTCGTTTTGCGCGGTAACTATTATTCTTTCCAATCACAAGTGCCTTTAATTAACTCTAACTTAGATTTCTTTTCATAAGCTGGCATAGAAACTATAACTTTAGATACACGCTTACGTTCTATATCATTAGCACTTATCTTATCATCACTAATAGGGTTACCATGATTATACCAATATAATGGTTCATTAATAAACCTACAATGTAATTGTCCAGCCATTTCTACACATGGATACATTATAATCCAGTCTTCAGGATATTTTAAGTATACTCCATCCTCATATATAAGGTCTTCGTACTTAATATTCTTCATTACAAACCATCTATAACATTTAATATGATGGAATACAAATGGTTGTTTACGTGGTGGAGCCATCCAATCTAGTGGTCTAGTGTAACGGCATGCGCCACAAGTATAATCTAAATCTCCCCAAGAAACCCATATATCTTCGTGGAAGTAATCATTAATTATCTTTAATGAATCTTTACTAGCAAACATGTCATCACCATCAAGGCCAACTATAATAGTGTCTTCAGGTAAATTCATCTCTTTAACTCTATATGTTTTATTATATACAGCACACATATTCTTCTCATTCCTTACTAATGTAAACCTATCATCATTACCTATAAGGTCTTCAAGTATTTGTTGAGTACCATCTGTACTACAATCATCTACTACTAAAGCATGCCAGTTAGTATATGTTTGTTCCTTAAGTGACTCTATACACTGTTTAATGTAACCTTTATAGTTATATACAGGTATATTTACTAACATTTCGTTGTTATTCATTTTGTATAATCGCACATTCTACATATGCATTCTCCATCTTCACTATCCATTGCAGCTATAACCTTATTATACTCTTCGCTTGTATATAAATCTTTATATGATTGAGTATATAAGTTACCTAACTTATGTTTAAGGCCATAGTCCATACAACATAAGTATACGTCACCATTAGGTAGTAGTCCACCAACTTCTGGTCTAGGATTACCTCTACATAATAGTTTACCCTTTCTTCTTGTAGAAGGTATAATATCTAAGCTTCCAGCTCTATTGTGCATCGGTATTATCGAACCACATACGATATGAGCGATGCGGTTATCTATTGGACCCATACACATTGCATCACTTACCATTCCAAACTCTACACATGTGTTAAGTGCAGTCATGTAGTCAGGACATATAGGTATATTAGCACTTCTATTTTGGTCAGGTAAATGTAATACGAAGTCATCAAACTTTATATTCTTAATTAAGGCTAAGTCTTTAAGTGTACATCCATCTAATGTAGTATAAACTGCTACTTTGTGTCCTCTGTTAGATGCATATAACATCATATCTGCACATTCAGGGTTCTTGAACGGTTCACACATACCACTAAAATCTATTCTTACGTGTTTAGGTACTTTGTTAATGGCTTGTTTAAACTCTTCTAAGTCCATCATTAGTTTTTGATTATCTCCATAATTAGTGATAAGTTTTCCTTGTGGACAAAACTTACACATCATAGGACATCCTATTGCTGTTGTTATCTCTAATGTTTTCATTTTTTTAACTCCAATTCTTCCATAACGTTAGTTATTTTCATACAATCAGTGCAATAATTACCAAATTCAGTTTCAAACCATGTTTGCATACATTCATTGATAGAACAATGTAATAATGCTTTGCAGTTGTCGCAAGATACTGAAGTGTGAACCCATTTATGGTCATCTTCTAATACATCTTCAATATGGCTGTGTATAATTGGTTCTTTTGTAAAATATTTTTTGTCTGTCATTCTAATTCTATCCTCTTTATTAAATTTGTTAATATAATATCCACTTCAACATCAAATGGTTTGTCTGAATTCCAGTGTTCAGCTCTAACTTCTTTTATTAAGTTAAGTATTTGGTCTTCATTCATTCTAGAAGTTCCTCCACACTACAAACTCTTCATCAGGATTACAAGTAAACTGTCCTAAGTCTTTAGTTCTACTTCTCTTATGTACCTTTAAATTAGGAACCCAATCAAAAGCTTTAGCAAATCTCTCATCAGTAATTTCTATTGGTTCACATGGTGTAGCCTTATGATAGTGTACGTGCATAGCAAACTTAACACTAGGTTTACATATCCTTTTAAGTTCTTTAGCAACTGCTTCAAAATTATCTACATGGTCTATAGCATTAACTGATATAACTGCACCAAATTCATTATCAAGGTACACTGTATCTTCTGCATTATCATCACTCCACCAATATTCATCTGATTCAAATTCGTGAAAGTGGTCTACATAGAACTCCATAAGTGGGTCAATATTCTCAATAGAACTATAATTAAATGCTGTTGCACTAGGGAATGGCCCACCACCTATCTCTACCATATTCATACCTTTAAATGTATCTTTATCACAATCTAAGGCGTATAAGTAATTAGGTTTTTGGAACTCTTCAAGCCAAGCATCCATAGCATTATCATACTTCTCTTTCCATTCAGGTTTAGATTCATATAAGTTCTCTAATCTAGTCTTCTCATATAACCAAAACTTCTTTTCTTCATCATATTTATTCATATATCCATCACCCAGTTACCTAACTTCTTAGGTTTAAGTGTACCATCTTCTGCGAAGTCCCAACCATAGTCAGGATTAATACACTTATTTGACCATATCCACTTAATCGGTTGTGCTATTATTACTACCATTTTCATTACTCAATCTATGTATTTTTTTGTGACAAAGTACACATACTGGTATAACATCTAAAGGTATAAACAGTTGTTTATCATTTTTCCACAAATAATAAACAACGGCATTTACCTGTATCCACAAATTCAGTACAAGGACATATGTTTTTATGCACACTTGTTTCTCTACTTGGAACTAAACAAGGACAAAGTCGTCCTATTGTCTTTAATAATCTTTCTTTATTTACCTTGTATTCATGTTTTGTCATTTTAATAACAACCTCTTTCTTCTTAATTGTGTAAGATACCTATCCCCTTTCTCCATATAAAGACCAGTATCTGGGTCATATACCAAGTTATCAGGAATACTGTCTTCTTCACCGTAATCAAACTCCCTCATCTTTGTTTACCTTCCATTTACCAGTATTAATGTCTCTTGTACCAGAACTATAATCTAAATCTTCTGTTCTATTCATTGGTTCAAATATATTATTAAGTTCCCATGCAACTAAATCAAGTTCAAAGTAAGCACAATCTAAACCTTCTTTTTCAAAGGTCTCTTCAAATGCTCTACGTGCATTGAATATAGCTTTAGTTAATAAAACTTTACCCTCTTTTAAATTATCTCTTATAGTATCCATGCTATCAAAGCATCCGTCGTCCGCCATTCTTAAACCTCTCAACATCATAGTCATAGTAGTTAGTAGACTCGTCGTCATTCATACCTACAGTTTGACCATGCATCCATATAAGGAACTCTTCCCATAGGTCTTCACCTATGAACTCTTTAACTTCTTTCTCGTTCAACTTAATCACTCCACTTATCTCTAAGGTTTTCTAATTCCTCACTAACGTATGTGTGACCCATTAAGTTATCTATAACTAAACACATAACTTCTTTCCATGTTACTCCTTGAACAGTTTCTTCTATTTCTATTCCAACTGATATATCTTCATTTTCTATTGTTACCTTTTTCATTTTCTTTTACTCTCATATCTTTTTCCACCATACACGAATGCATGATTAATTATGTTTACAGGATACAAATTAAAGTTACCTGTTTTAGTATCTACATATAGTGTTGCAAACTGACTAATCCAATTACCTGGTTTGCCTTTCATGTAACTAGGTGACATTTCTCCAAGTGTACCTAAAGCATAAGCCATATGTGGTTTCTGCATCTTCATGTTTTGCATTGCAGTTTGTGTACCATGTTGATGGCCATAAACTATATTACATCCAAGCATTTGTAAGTGTTTCTTCGCATGATTCATGTTAGTATACATACCATGTGTAGCATACAAGCTACCTACTTTGTATAACTCATTCATAGGAACCCATTCAACACCACGTCCCTTTAAATCTAATCTTTCAGGTATCTCCATAAGACCTTCCATTTCTGGATTCTTTTGTACATACCTAGTTACTCTATCTTCATGATTACCTTCTAAATATATGATGTCTCCACCCTTAGATTGCAAGTAATCCATTTCTTTATTTGCAAAATTAAGTTCTGCCTTCCATCTACGACCTTCCATTAATAACCTTTTATCCATGTCCCATGCACTTAGAGCAGATACATCCATCCAATCTCCAAGTAATATTGAACCATGAGGTTTAAAGTCGGGCAAAAACTTTCTCGTTACTAAGCTGTAATCCTTAGTCGCTTCTGTTGTCAGATGTGCATCTGACAATATTATATATTTCTTTATCATTTTACTTACCTTATTTTCAAGACTCATTTTGCGTACCTCTTTGTAATAGGATACTACACATCCATAAGTCAATTCTATCAATTCGTTGTTAAATATAAAGTGGTGGGTAGTGGTCGGATGCGAACCGACTCTTAACCAATATCCCAATATCTTTCGTGCATGCCAGGACTACATAGTATACATAGTATGTAATCATTTATATATTTATCGGCTATTTAATATACATATTGAACAAACTTCATCTTTTAAGCCAAATTCTCCAAGTAAATTACCTGTAGCTCTACAACCATAAGACTTACCGCTATCAACCATAGCCTTCATGTTCTTAAAGCTTCTTTCTACTTGGTGCTCTTTAAAATAACCATTAAGTTTGTAATCATTCCACTCTTTAATTGTATTAATACCTTTGTCTCCTACATTCTTGTAGAAGTAACATGATAATATGTTAAGCGCTCTCTTGCGACCATCTTTATTCTTAGCAAAGTCTTGTGATAAAAGAGTAGTTACACATGGGAAAGCTGCTCTACTTATTCCAGTTCCACTTCTAACTATCTTAGCTCTTTCCTTTTTATCCATCTTACGTTTCATGTACTCTATCTTAGCCTTAGCTGGTATCTTATTAAATTTATGTCTATCACCGTTGCTAGATATAGGTAACTTTCTGTTCAAAGTCTTTTCGTGTAGACCATATTCAGCTCTCACCAAGTGTCTAGTACATAGTTGATAGTCTACTCCAGCATATACTCTCTCTCTTTTGTTGAAGAAAGCGTTAAGTATACATTCTTTCATCAAAGACCTATCCTCTGTACTTAATTGAGCTAAACCTTCCCAGAACGTATGTGTATGACTACCTTTGCCACCTGTGTGATAAGAATCATAAGTATATTTACCTCTGTCTAGTTTAGTAATCAACTTGTTTAGATACAGTTTTTGTCTCTTTTGACATTCAGTGTCTAAGTCGAATACTACTTCACTAGGTAATACTTCTCTGTGGTTAATTGTACCTTTAAAGTTATCAGAGTAATCTTTAGGATACAGCCTCCACTTATTTTTAATATAGATAGAAGTATGGAAAGGCCCATATTCTGCGTATAGGTCTATCAAATTCCCATGATTAAGTTCATCATAATTTTCCATCATATTTAAGCATCCTCTCAACTACTTCCTTAAGGTAACTAACAGTATAAACTTCACACCCATCTTCCTTTAGATGTACTACCTTTAGTTCCTTAATATCATGTCCTTCTCTGTCAAGCATATAGGCATACACAGATAACTGCAAAGTTGCTTTACCTAACTTACTATTTCTAACACCTTCAACTGCTGGATTAGTTGGCTTACCATGTTGCCTATTGTCCATCTTACCACTCTTCCAATCTATAAGAGTTATCTGGTCTTGGTCTACACAAACTAAGTCTATTGTTCCAGCTAAACCAAGGTCTTCATCATAGATTATTTGTTCTACTTCTGAGAACAAGTGCCCATGAGTCTTTTGGTACCAATCGTATCCCCAAGCAGCTTTAGGTTCTTGACATACACACTCACCAGTTAGTATACTATTCTCTATCTGTTCATGTATAGATGTACCTGCTTGTGCAACTGCTTTCCATTCTCTTTGTATATCCCAAGCAGTAACTTTCTCACCTTTAGCTCTTCTAAACTTAGCTACACGTTTACTTATCTTGCTCTTTTCAAACTTAGGAAAGAACTTGCTTATCCATGTAGTAACTGATACTAGTTCTTTGCTGTCTACGTAATACTTGTGTTTCTTTTCATCAAACTTTATTTTATCTTGTTTCATCGTAATGTGATATGTAATCTATGTAATTAGACCATTGTTTTGGTGTAGAACGCCTAACAAATCTAAGTAGGTCTTTTGGATACCACAAATGAGTGTTAGTATCTATTGATGGTCTAACTGGAGGTGGAGTATTCTCAAAAGATAATATACTCTTTTCTAGTTCTCCAAATTCTTTCTCACTTGCAAGTCTGTAATTAAAATCAAATTTATGTTCTGGGTCATATATTGTACGGCATAATGCTTTTTGACCTTCTTTAACTTCTTCTATAAGTCTATGGCTACTTAATGTATTCCATGTATTAGTTTCGTATGTAAAAACTGAACCAGTTAGTATTGGCGTAAACGTAGAGTTATTTTTATAAAACTTTGCATACACCATTGGTGCTTCTGATACTATCTCCCAAAACTTTAACATTAATTCATTTTTCATATATATCGCCTTTTTGGTTTCACTGTCTTGTAATACTCAATTATAAAATCTTTATCTTTTCTTTTCCTTTGCCTAACGTATTGAAGAACTCCTATAAACGGGAACTTCTTCTTAAATAGAATAAATGGTTTATGAGGTTTAGGTTTAGTTGTGGTTACTTGAATTAACCATACCTTTCCATCACCTAACGCCATTTCATCGAAACCTGCTTCCATACCATGCTTTTCTAGGAACCATTGACTGAATGCATCTTTATACTTCCTAAACCTACCAGTCAATTCAACTTGGGTGTGAATGTAACCTTTCTTATCTAACCATTCCCTGCATGCTCTAACTGAAGCATAACCTATCTGTCTCGAGTTTACCATATTATGTATAGTGGTGACTATCTATTTAAATAGTTTTCTATACCAGGGTTCCTTATTTTGTAGTAACTCTTGTATGGTAACATTGTCAGGGTTAGCTTCCTTTAAAAACTTTTCCCTTCTAGGTAAATCTATAAGTATACCATCTTCTATATCTTCTTCTTTGGATACTAATATCCATTCAAACCTTTCATCTTCTAGTAAATCAATCATCTTAATCTCCCTCATATTTTAAACATATCTTACTCCAATCACTGTATTTAATATCAAACCCAGGAACAAAGTCTTCTGGATTATTTTGACCCCTAGAATCTATTTCACAATCTTCAAAACACTCAAATATATCATCTAATATTCTTCTTGCTTCATCATTCATTTTTTACCACCTCAAAATCTTTAGAGTTGAACCAAAGTCTATTTCCTTCTACTTTAATCATTTTTTCACCTAACATATCTTTAGTATCTTTAACAATAAAATCTCCATCACCTATACAAAACATTAAATCATCACAAATTATTCTTACTTTCATTCCTATATTTATCTCCTTCATCATTTCATCCACCCGCTTAAATCATCTTCTTTTTTATCTTGTCCCCTAACTTCTTCTGCATACTTACTATCTGCACCTAACAATTTAACATGCTTTACTTTCTCTTCCCATGAAATTGGTTCTGGAGTCTTGTCTACTATAAATGCAGGCTTTGGTTCTGCTACCATTTCTTTGTAATTATTGTACATTTCAAATAGTCTAGTACATAGTTCATCATACTCTTTCTGTGAGTGTGCATAAGCCTTAAAGCCTATCCTAGTTATTGTATCCCAGTTCTTAAGTAGTCTATCACTAAAGTCGTGTACTACATTATTACTATACTCTGTGAACCCCATTTGTTCTATGTTTTTTTCTAAGAACTTAACCATCTTTATACTCTTCTTTAGAGTTGGTGTAGCCATATCTAATCCTGAACGTTTATCTAAAGATACATGAAACTGTTCAGTTATTTTACCATCCATCTTAAGTGGTAAGAACCTTTGGTGTATTGCTCGTTGGAACATGTTATCAAAGTAATTGTTCTGTTGTCTTTTAGGATAACAATCTTTATTATTATAACACACAACATTACTTAGTTTACTTATGTCCATTACGTCTTTGACACCAGATAAAGTAGCTCTACTTCGTTTAGTGTAACTTATACTAAAGTCTCCACAAGTTAAGTAACACTGTGATAGGTTGTCTCTGTCATCGGCTTTAATTCCAGCTACTTCATTAGTCATAACTATCTTACTTCCAAGTAACCATTCCAGTTTAGCTATAGTTGGGTTATGTACTATTCCCACATCACCAAATAAGTATGACATAACTTTCATTATACTATCTTTACCAAATGCTGGTTCACTTGCTACACGTACGTTTATACGCCTAACATATGCTAGTATAGCTATTATTTTCCAGATAGTGAAGTCTAGCTTATTGCTATGTTCAAAGTTACAGAACTGGTCTATAAAGTCCTTAAACGAATCAAAGGTTTGTTCTGCTCCGAAACCTGCAAGTCTTTCATCAACCACCACATAATATACCTTATCCTTAACTGATATCTTTTGAGTTATGGTTGGTATTATAGGTAACAAATTAAGCTTATTAGCAGGTAACAAGTAAGTCTTTCTATCTTTCTTAAGTGGATAGAATGAGTTGTGTACAGCAAACTTGTTTCCTTCATTTTCAATATCTATTGCTTCCTTAATAAATATCTCATCACCACATATGTGTGGTACAGTTAATAAGTTTTTGTAGTATTCACTGTTAAACATGTGTAATATTTCATAGTCGTATGTGTGGCTCATTCTTCTTTCTCCTTTAGTAACTCTGGGTTTTCATAGATATTACCAATTACAGACAAAGTGTCTGTATCAAAGTAACATCCAAGATCTATACACCATCCAGACGAAGCTAAACCATCAGAATCAATCATTGTGTCGAATTCCACTGATTGACGTTCTCCTTCATCGTTTTTAATTATATCCCCTTCATATATCTCTTTACCATTTTTATCTTTAAGGCCTGTATATTGCATAATTTCAATTGTCCCAGCCTTTAGTATTGTTCCCATGAAAGAGTTGATGCTACCACCTATTTTTTCTACTATACCATGTGAAATATCATCATACATTATATTATTATTTTCTTTATCCCAAAATCTAAATTTTATTTCTCTTGCCATTTTAAAATAGTACCTCTACTTCTGTTTTCTTGTTATCACTTATCTTTAATTGTTTAGGTGCTGCTTTCTTAACCTTTGGAGTGTTAATCTTAGTCCAGCTTCTACCTGGTATAACCTTAACGTTTTGTAGGTCTACGTTTCCACCTATAGGTACTTCTAACTCGAATGTAACTGTAGCTATACATGGTATCTTCTTAGTTTTAGGTTTTGTTGTATTACTCACTAGTTCCAGTTTCATATTCGTGCACCTCACTATAAAATTGCATTGTTGCGGATATAAATGTTTTACCTTTCTGTGTTATGATATAAGGCTTAATCTTTTTATTCTTCACTCTGCCAGTATATTTAGTAATGTAATTATGATTTAATAAAAATGTTATTGCTTCTCGTGTATCATTAATAGACTCACCAGAATCTTTTACTAAATAAAATAAAAAAGTGTAATCTTTCCAAGAGTGCCTTAGTGCTGACCTCAACACATTGGTTACAATCCTAGAAAAATCACGTTTAGGTTTCAAACTTATTCCCTCGCTTGTCTTAAGATTTCAGCTTTTACATTAGCACTCAAGTTTTGAGCATCTAGAGTAGCATCTATTTGGTCTTGTGGTACTGCATCCCTAATCCATTGTGCAACTTGTGGTACAAATGTTTGTTCTAATTCAGTTAAGACTACTGGTGTACCCGGTACACCCGGTGTACTCAGTGTAAGGGTTGGAGCAACTAAAACCTCTTGCTCAACTTTAACTCCTACACATGACATTCCACCTTTACTAGTATAAGCAGTAAACTTAATTGTTTTACCTTCTAAGCTACCAGCTTCTTCTAAGTTCTTAAACTGTGTTGCAGTCAACTTAATAGTTTTAGCTTCACCTTCGTGTTCTACACCAATAATATATTTATGATATCTCATATTACCCATTGGTTCGAAATGTCTTGCTTTATCATACTTAGCAACTACAATGTCCCCTGCTTCTGCTTTGTACTCTCTTCTAAGCTCTCCAGCTTTACTTGTCCATTCTCCTGTTAATTTCATTTTACTTTTTCTCCTTTATAATATTTTTCTTTGTTATAATTTTATCATCGCCTATATTGTTTACTATATAATTATACTTGTCAGAGTAAACTTCTATTTTATCTAAGAATGGGCAATAATTCCACTTAGCTTTCTGTTGTCTTGACTGCTTTTGTACCTTCCTTGGTAAAAGGTCAAATATTAGTGCTAATCTTTGCCTATAAAATATGGCAAAAATATCACTAAATGAGTCAAGAAAAAGGTCTCTAGTAACTTCTTCGTCATATGAAGAATTAACCCTGGTATATGATATATTTCTCTCTTGTTTCATTTTACTACTTTCCTCGTTTAGTTTTTACTATGTTTATTGCAGATTCCATCATTTCAATAAACGTTATTATCTTTTGGTCTACTTTTGGGTCTTGCCAATCAACTGACATCCTCCCACTTATATTGTTAGCTGCACTCCCCATGCTAACGTGGTCACTTGTTTGTTGCTTAAACTCGTCTTGACTTGTCATTTTTTAGTAATACCTTGTTGTTTTAACTGAACTCTTTTTTTCTACTTTGCTTACTGCATCTACGATACAAACGTATATTTCACCAGTCCAACTACCATCTTGTAAACATTCTTTTGCATAAGCATTAGCTTCTTTCTCTGTTTTAAATAGTTCACTCTTGTTTTCACAACCTGTACCATATACCATATAGTGATTAATTTCTTCAAATCTTTTAGCATTCTCAATTAAATTAACAAAATCGTACCATCTGAAAGAAGGTGTTAATATGCCAAAACTATAAAATGACGACGACCTTGTTACTTTTATTTTTATTTCTCCACTATCATACACATGTGTAACGACACCTTTTCCACCTTTAAAATCATTAGTACAGTTGTTGTCTGCTTCTACTGTATCTCCAACTTTTAATATTCCTTTTTTTACTGCCATTTTATTTTACCTCACTTCTTAGACTTAGTAATAAATACTGCATACTTCTCATTCATTTCTTTTTCTTCTTGTGTAAGAGCCTTTCTGTTTCTTTCAATTCTATCTTTTTGGTTTTGATAGTCAAGATACTGCACTTCTGCATATTCTTGTTCTTCTGTTGCTTGGTCTTTCTTAACCTTTTCTACTGCCTTTTCAATATTCTTTTTGTTTATTTCTTTTAATTCCATTTTATTTTCCTCTTGTGATTGTTCTTCAAATTCTGATATGGATTCTATGTGTAATCCCCCAAAAGAACCACATGCGCCAATCCCTAATCCAAAACTTCCTGTTACTTCTTTTTTTGCTGCTGCCTCTATTATTTCTAGTGGTGTTACTTCTTTAAGATTTACGACATTTGTATCGTCACGCGTTAGATATTTGTCGTCCCACGTGTGCAAAAAATTACTATGTACATGACTAACTATTACTCCGTTAGCAAACCAACTATAACCCAACTCAAATAACGCTTCTTGTACTTTTTTACTTTCTTCAGGATTTTTTATGCGTATTGCACAGTTATTAAAGTTTGTTCTTTTAGGTTTGTCTTCTGTTACAAGTTCCCAGTTTCTTTCGTCAGTTCTGAAAGAACCCCTGGCACCTTCATTATCTATTACATCTGGGATTCCTATACAATCGTCAGTTATTGTTAAAATGTCACCAATACTAAAAAGATGATGTTTCTCTAAACAACGTCCATCTCTCAAATACCTTATTTTGTCTCCTATCTTTAAATCTTTATAATCCATTTTTCTTAAATACCTCTCGTTTATAGTTTGTGTGTATCTACTTCTTTATATACTTTTCGGTTGTGTAGACCTATAAGCTTATTATATAATAAACTTATTATATCGTTCATAAAAAAGGTTATACTACTATTATTGGTTTTTAGTATAAGCTTACTATAAGCTAGTTATACTATAAGTTATAATATAAGCTTATAGCAACTTAGTTATAAGTTTCTTTCTTTGTTACTAGCTCCAAAGTTTTAGGTTTAGGCTTTGGCTTAGATGCTTGCGATTTAAGCCCTCTTATTACTTGGAGACCTTCTTGTACCTCTTTCTCAAAAAGTTGCCTAAAATCGGTGTCTATGGGCGTAGAATCGCTATTGTAGTTTAACTTAGCAATAGCATAGTTCCAAGCTTGTCCAAATTCAAATCCTTTTTCCTTATCTGCATTAATTTTGTCCCAATCTGTCATTTTATATACACTCTCCGCAACATTCATATGTACAATCTACACAACTATAAATATATTCTTCCATTTCTTTGTCATTACCGCACATTACACCACCACAAATAGGACAACACTCAGCAAGGCAGTGTGGGCATGGCTTTGGACATTTCCCCTCCGGCTTAAACTCTTTTCCACATCTGTGGCACTTACATTTTCCTTCAGTCATTTTTTATTCCACCTTAGTTGTTACTACTACTATTCTCTTTGGTCTTTTAGCGAATGTACATTTAGTACAGCCATAAAACCTTTTGTATTTGTTAGCTGGTGCCTTAAACGCTGAATCAAAATCAAATTGACTGTTTAGTGTTGATACACCTACTACTTTCTTTTCCATCCTACTACTACATAAATCGCATACTTGTTGGTCTTCTAACATTCTTATCTTTCCTCATACATTTTTAATATAAATTGTGGTGGTACATATTCTATATCTAAGTTTTCCATATACCTGTCTTCTGCATCTGGGTAATCGTCGTCTAGGACTCCCTCATAAATATCATCAGGGAATACGTCTAATTGGCAACAGTAATCAGATACTATGTCATCAGTATTTTTGTGAATCCATTGTCTGTATTTTTCTAATTCTTCTACTGTTTTCATTCTTGTTCCGCCTCGTCACATTCTCCAACCCAATAATCATAATCTGTGTACTCGTCGTTATCTTGAAATTCAATCATTGCCTTGTCTTCTGCTTCCTCTTCTGAACTAGCCTCAACCTCTGTACAATATGACCCTCTGTCTATCACTACTTTATATTTTTTCATCTATACTTCACCTCTTTTACTACTGGCTTGTTACCATAAGTATACAACATTTTATTAACATCGTGCATAGCCATCATAATACACATGTGATACTTCTTTAAGAAGTCTTCTTGTGTTAATAATTGCCTTTTAGCTTTACCATAATGTCCTTTATGTGTCTTGTGTTCTTGAATATATAACTCTCCTTTCTCTCCAATATACATTGCATCAATTTGTGTAATTAACTTATTAGGGTCTTGTGCAAATGATGGAGTCCATAAATTAACTCCAGTTGCACTTAATACTATTCCATCTAAACCTAATATTTTTGGGTTATTAGCACACCTCTTTACTTGGTTGTCGTGTATTCTCTCTTTTCTTATCTCTTCATATCTGTTTCCCAAATCTATCACCTTATATTATTTCTCCACACCAGTGACAACACCAGCTATATTTATCATTTGGAAAGTTGCAATATAAATTACAACAATCACATTTCTTTCTATATATTACTTCTTCGTAGTAACCGCATATCTCACCTAATACGAAATCGTAATACTTCCATACTTTAATTTTGTTCATTTTCCTTTGATTCCTCATAGGTCATTTCTACATAGTTGTTTAACTCGCTTAAAACTGTACTCCTCTCGCAGTCGTCAGTTATGCTCATTGCTATATAGTCCCACAAACTGTCATATTCTTCTTTAGTTAACATTTTTATTCAACCTCTTTAATCTCTTTAACTGTTTTCTGTGTTGCATATTCTGTAAGCATCCACATCAACCTATTAACTTCATTTGTTACTACTTTGTCGTCAACAACTGTTATTAAGTCTGATTGTGTATATTGCTCTTTACATATTCCACATATATGCATATACATAGGATTTGCCCTATACTCACTAAATTCATAACACTTAGGGCATATAGTTTTTAAGTAATCTTTTGTCATTTATTCCACTTCTCCTAAATCTTTAAAAAATCTATTTAAAGTATTATAAATATGCCTTAATTCCTGTTTAGTCATCCAAAGTTCAAAAGAGTTATTGCTTTTTTGTATATAAACCAAATAGTTATATTCATAATTATGACTTATTCCTATTCCAAAACCGTTTTCAAATTCCATTTATTCCACCTCATCTAAATAATTATTTATTATTTGTTCCGCTTCTTGCTGGTTAGTTGGTTTATGCCCTGTTGTATGATAAATAAAACTATAATCTTCATCATAAAAGGCATTAGCTAATAAATTTTCTTCTGTCATTTATTCCACCTCTAATATATCATCGCCAAAAATCTTTTTTGCAAAATCTTCTAAATAACTTGTTAACCTTTCGTTTTCTGCTTGATAAACATAGGTTGTAGGTCTTGGAACAACAACCTTTAAAAATTCTTGTACTTGTTTCTTTGTATATGTCATTTATTCCACCTCAATAGCTCTTAATTGCTCTAAAATACAATCATTACTTAACTTTTTATTTAAATATCCTAACGCCTTTAAGGATTCAATTATAT